>Ga0208100_100018_pt1 | contig 87907 bp, 74 predicted proteins | sample SubbioR11_8A_Aug_FD_184817 | JGI IMG/M metagenome (GOLD analysis project Ga0208100, IMG submission 184817) | Serpentinite rock and fluid subsurface biosphere microbial communities from McLaughlin Reserve, California, USA - CR11_8A_Aug (SPAdes) | ecosystem: Environmental > Terrestrial > Deep... | reverse complement strand
CCGGCAGCGAGCGCGGAAACGCCAAATCGTCTCGCTCAAGAACGTCGATCGCCACGTTAACCCCAAGTTGATGCAGTTACTCACCATACTACCGGTAGTGGGTGTGTGTGACAACCCGATAAGCACGCTTTGACGTATGGGGCACCCGAGTTGCTGCACTTGGCCAGCCTGACTGAGCGTGCGGCACCCTCGGGCATGCCTGTCAGGCGATAATGCCCCCTCGAAGCAACTTCAATAATTCCCAGTATCCCCGTGGCTAGCTCCGAACAGATCAAGGCTCTCATCAAGTCGCACATCAGTCGCGACGATGGCCACTTCTTGTCTGTCGCGATGCAGGTGGCTGCACACGAAGCGAAGCTGGGTCACGGCAAGCTGGCCGAAGATCTACGTGAAATGATCGATGCCGCCAAGAGCCGCATCGGGCAGGACGCGACCGGCAAGCTCGTCGCCATCGGCAGTTCCGCCAAGCCGCGTGGGGAACTGGCGAACCTGCTGACAGTAACCCACCCGGCGAACCGGCTGGGGGATATGGTTCTCGACGAAGTGGCTTCAAACCAACTTCAGCGGGTCATCAAGGAGCAGCGGCAACTGACGCGGATTAAAGAACATGGGCTCTCACCGCGCCGCAAGCTATTGCTTGTGGGGCCGCCCGGTACGGGCAAGACCATGACTGCTGCCGCCTTGGCCGGCGAACTTGGCATCCCACTCTTCCTAGTCCGGCTCGATTCCTTGATCACCAAGTTCATGGGCGAAACCGCAGCGAAACTGAGGCAGGTTTTTGATGCGGTCACCGATATCCGAGGGGTTTACTTCTTCGACGAGTTTGACGCCATCGGGTCTCAACGGGGTCAAGCCAACGATGTGGGCGAGATTCGCCGCGTCCTGAACAGCTTCCTGCAGATGATCGAACACGATCAGTCAAACAGCCTGATCATCGCGGCGACCAATCATCCGGAAGTTCTCGACTACGCCTTGTTCAGGCGGTTCGATGACGTGGTGGAGTACCACCTGCCCACACCCGAACAGGCACTGGCACTTATGCGCTCTCGTCTCAGCCACTTTGCTCCCAAGACCTTCAGGAAGGATGGCTTGGTTGAGCAAGCCGAAGGCTTGAGCTATGCAGAGATATGTCGTGCGGTAGATGCTTCCATCAAGGAGGCGATCATGCATGACCAGACGAAAGTGCAACAAGCCGGGCTTGGGCGTGCGTTAGAGGAGCGCCGCCTCATCAGTGCGAAGATCACAAAGAACAGCATGCACGTGTCAAACCATGCCGGACCAACTACCCGATAAGCAACCGCATCTCGTACTGCAGAACACGTCCGAGTCGAAGCCCTTCAAGGCGCATTCGTCAAAGGGCGGCACAAAAGCGGCGCTGCCGCAGCTCGATCGAGCACAGCACGGCGCTGCCCTGCGCGGCCAACTTCAGGCCTTGCAGCCATTGGCCGACGCGGCACGGATACGCCAAGAGGAGATCGGACTCAAATCCGGCATCGGCCTCCAGATCCAGTTCCTATCCAGACCCGACGCTGACCTAGCATTCGAGCGTCTGGCTGCGGAAGGCAAAGGCAAGGGCATCGAGTTGCTCAGCGTGCAAGAGCGCGACGACAAAGCCGTACTCGCCAACGTGTTCGTGCCCGACGGCCAGCTTCAGCACTTCGAACGCCTAGTCACGGAGTACCTCGAAGAGAAGATGGATCGCAACGGAAACGCCAGAGACAACAAGACGCTGCTTAACACCGTTGGCGGTATTCGAGCGGCTGCCATCCAAGGCCTGTGGACTGACTCGCCCGACTTGCTGCCCGCCAATCCCGATGAGGCGTTCTGGTGGGAGGTTTGGTTGCGTCGCGGCAGAGATGCTGACGTGTCTCCCGTCGACGACTTCCGTCGTTTGGCCGCCCTGTCGCAGTGTGAAGTCAGCGAAGCCGTGGTCGATTTCCCCGAGCGATCGGTGGTCGTCATGTATGGTTCGCAGCAGCAGCTGGCGCAGTCGGTGATGACTCTCAACTGCGTGGCCGAGCTTCGGCGGGCGAAGGACACGGCGGAATTTTTTGTCGGCATGGGCGGAGCAGAACAACAGCAGTGGGGCAATGATTTGCGGGCTAGGCTCCAGCCGCCCGGTGATGGTGAAGAGGTACCTCGCGTCTGCCTGCTTGATTCTGGGGTTAATCGTGGCCACCCACTGTTGGTCCCATTTCTCGACGCCGCCGACCTGCACACCGTGAATCCCGCTTGGGGAGTCAACGACACCGCAAATCACGGTACGGGCCTAGCGGGCTTAGCCGTCTACGGTGATCTCCACGAGGCGCTGGCCGCCAATGGTCCGATCGCAGTTCAACACAGGCTCGAATCGGTCAAGCTCACGCCGAACCAAGGTTCGAACGCCGGCGATGACAAGCACCATGCCCGTCTCTTCTTGGATGGCGTAACGACTCCGGAGGCCCAATTCGGCCAACGGCGGCGTGTCTTCTCGTCAGCCGTGACGGCGTCCGACTACCGAGACTTCGGCCGGCCGTCGGCTTGGTCCTCGACGGTCGACTCGCTCGCCTCAGATGCCCTCGGGGAAGGCGAATTTCCTCGTCTCTTCGTGCTCTCGGCCGGGAACACCAACAACCGAACGCACTGGGCGCAGTATCCGGCCAGCCTTTCTGTGAACCAAATCCATGACCCTGGCCAAGCTTGGAACGCCCTGACCGTGGGTGCGTTCACCGAGAAGACTCACATCACCGAGGCAGACGCGGCGCACTTCAACTCTGTCGCACCCAGCGGGGCACTGAGCCCGTTCACATCAAGTTCGTCGATGTGGAGCGAGCGCGCGTGGCCACTGAAGCCGGATGTCGTGTTCGAAGGCGGAAACGCGGCCACTGATGGCGTGAACACCGACACCTTCGCCAGCCTCGAGCTGCTCACCACGAACTATCGCCCGCTCACGCGCCTGTTCTGGACGACCAACGCCACCAGTGCTGCGTCTGCGCTGTGCTCACGCATGGCCGCCCAGATCATGGCTGCTTACCCGGCGCTTCGACCAGAGACGGTGCGCGCCCTGATCGTGAACTCGGCCGAGTGGACCGAATCGATGCTGCAGATGTACCCGCCCAGCGGTGCAAGGTGCACCAAGCAAGAGTACGCCACTTTGGTTCGCCACTGCGGCTGGGGCGTGCCGAGCTTGGAGCGGGCACTGTGGAGCGCCGGAAACTCGTTGTCCTTGGTGGTGGAAGACGCGGTGCACCCGTACAGGAAGGACGGAAGTGTCATCAAGTCGCGAGACATGAACTTCCACGCTTTGCCATGGCCTAAAGAGCAGTTGGAGGCGCTGCAAAACACCCAAGTCGAGATGCGGGTGACGCTGTCGTACTTCATCGAGCCCAATCCCTCTGCCCGGGGCAATTCGTCTAAGTACCACTACCCATCGCATCGCTTGCGCTTTGCTGTCCGTCGGCCGCTTGAGACGGTCGAGGACTTTCAGGCTCGTATCAACGCCGCCATGGTCCACGAGAAAGCTGGACGTACAGCGCCACCAGCGGACTCCAACTGGGTTCTGGGCGACAACTTCCGACATCGCGGTTCACTGCACCAAGACGTATGGCGCGGCAACGCGGCTGACTTGGCCAGCCGAGGCTTCATGGCGGTCTACCCGTCGAATGGATGGTGGCGCACGCGTCCTGCCCAAGAGCGGTACAACCTGCCGGCCAGATACAGCCTGATCATCACCATCCGCACGCCGGAAACGGTCGTCGACCTCTATACCCCGATCGCCCAACAGGTGGCGGCACAGGTCGCTGTGCCAGTCGTTGTAAAAATCTAAAGGCACGGAGCCAGCCCATGCTTCAGTTTCGCCTCTACCATGCCAAAAACGCAACAAGGGCCCCGAAGGCCCTTGTTTTGCTTGCATGCGTTGGGGTGGCTGATGGGACTCGAACCCACGACGACAGGAATCACAATCCTGGACTCTACCAGCTGAGCTACAGCCACCGCTAGCTTTCCATTATAGCCGGGTTAGCGGCTAAAAAATACAGAAAAAAGGGTTAAGACGCGGCGGCAGCCTCGGCCGCCGGGCGCGGCTGCAAAATTTCCACCTCAAAGCGCGCACGCAACAGCCGCAAGTAGGCCTGGGTTTCGGCTTGCGCCCACAACTGCGCGAGCTGATTGCGCTCCAGGCCGGCGCGCACCGCATCGGGCGCCTCGCGCTCGAGCACGCGGTTGATGCGAATCACGGCGTAGCCATCGGCGCCCATGTCCACTCCCACCCACGTTGGGGCATCGGCGGTCGGCACGGCTGCGCTCAGGACGGCGCGCAACACCACCGGCGGCGCCCCTTGCGGCTCGGTGCGCGACAGGGTCACTGCGGGGGACAGCCGGCCTTGGGCTGCATTGGGGTTTTGGCGCCAGTCCGCCAAGCGGGCTTGCCCTTCGGTGCGCGCCGCCTCGAGCGCGCGGCGCTGCAGCAGCAGCTCGCGCGCCTGGGGTCGCACGGCCTGCAAGGGTTGCAGTTGCGCCGGCCGGTGTGCGAGCACCCGGGCCGACACCAGTTGTTGCCCGGCCCCGATTTCAATCGCTTCGGTGTTGCGCTTGAGCGTGAGTGAGTCGCTGGCAAACAGGGCGTGCAGCAGCCGTGCATCGGTCAGGGCGGGTGCGAGGCCTGCGGGCTGGGTGCCGCCGCTGCGCACCACGGCCTGGGCGCGCCGGACCGTCAGGCCCAGCGCCTGCGCGGCGGGCGCCAAGGAATCGGCTTGTTCGTAGACGAGGTTGGCAAAGGACTCGGCCGCCTCGGCAAAACGCAGTTGCGCCTGTTGCTGCCGCAATTCGGCCGCCAAACGCTCGCGCACCGCCTCGAAGGGCTCGGCCGGCGGCTGGCGCACCTCGAGCACCTGAATGATGTGAAAGCCGAAATCGGTCTGCACCAAGTCGGAGATGGCGCCGCGCTGCAGCGCAAACACAGCCTGCTCAAACGGGGGCACCATGGCGCCACGGGCAAAAAAGCCCAAGTCGCCGCCGCGGGCAGCAGAGCCGGGGTCTTGCGAGTGCGCGCGCGCCAGTTCGGCAAAACGGGCCGGATTTTGGCGCACCTGGGCCAGCAGCTCATCGGCGCGCGCGCGCACCTGGGCTTGCTGTTCGGGGCTGGCACCCGGCTCCAGCGTGAGCAGGATGTGGCTGGCGCGGCGCTCTTCTTTGGCCGCGAGCTGGGCGCGGGTTTGCTCGTAGTGGGCGCGCAAATCGGCTTCGCTGACGCTGATGCGCTGCGCCACCGCCTGCAGGTCGAGCACCAGGTACTCGACATCGACTTGCTCGGCCGACTGGAACAGGCTCGGGTTTTGCTCGTGGAAGGCCTGCAGGTCGGCATCGGAAATGGCGACCCCGGCGCGGAAGGCATCGGGCTGGAACAGGGCGAACTGAATTTCCCGGCGCTGAAAGAAGGGCCGCAAAGCCTGCTCGGCCAGCTTCGGGGGCGCAAAAGCGGTCACGCCCAAGCCCTCGAGCAACTGGCGGCGGATCAGGTCGGCGCGCACCGATTCTTCGAACTGCTCGGGGGTCAGGCCCTGAGCGGCCAGCAGTTGGCGGTAGCGCTCCAGATCGAGCGTGCCATCGGGGCGGCGCAGTTGGGCGATGGTGGGGTCTTGCGCCAGCGTGGCGGCCAGTTGCTGGTCGGTGACCAGAAAACGGCCTTCTCGGGCTGCGAGCAGAATGAGCTGTTCGTCGATCATGCGCTCGAGCGTGGCAAAGCGGCTGGCTTCGTTGTCGATCTGGGCGCGCTGCAGGCCCGGTGTTTGCTCCAGCAGCCGATCGATCTGGTTGCGGTGCCGCTCTTCCCACTGGTTGCGCGTGATGTCGGTGCCGCCGACGCGCGCCACGGCGTTGGGGTCTTGACCCAGTTGCCCATAGCCCTCGACCCCAACCAGCACGAAGGCCGGGATGATCAGCAACATCAGGACCGCCATCAGGAACTTGATGTTGTTGCGGAAAAAATCAAACATGTGGGCGCTGCCTGCAACGTGGGATTAAACGCCGGGCTCTGCGGCGTGGGCTTGTGGTGGTGGTGGGTGCTGACGGGCTCGAACCGCCGACCTACGCCTTGTAAGGGCGCCGCTCTACCAACTGAGCTAAGCACCCCACCGGAAAACCTCTGATGTTAGCCGAATGCACCGGGGTGCGCTGGGCTAGATTGCCTTGCGAATTGTAACGGCGGCGGGAGGTGGGGGAGTTTGGGATTGGACGCTTCAGGCGCTTTGGGCGGTGGCCGCACCGTGCAAGCGCGCCGGGAGCGCGCCGCGCAAGGCGTTGCAGACCACAATGGCCTCGGCTCGCCGCAGGTCAGACCGGGTCAGGCGCGCCTCGCTGGCGGCCCAGGCCGGGTCGGCCAGCAACAAGCCGCGCTGAATGCCGGGCAGCGCTCCGCAGCGCACGGGCGGGGTGAGCCAGCGCCCACCTAGGCGCAGAAAAACGCTGCTGCGCCCGCCCTCGACCAGCTCACCTGCGCTGTTGAAAAACAGGCTGTCGAAGGCACCCTCGCGCTCGGCTGCGCGGATGCCGGCGTCGTAGTGGCTGCGGCGCGTGGTCTTGTGCGCGGCCAGTGGGTCGTGCAGCGGCAACGGCTCGGGGCAGATCAGCAGCGTGACGACACCGGGCGGCAGCGCCGCCAAGGGGGCGTGCGTCAGGCTGAGCCGGCCATGGTGCGCCAGCGCCAGCCGCACCCTTGCGGGGCCATCGTTTGGCAGCCCGCCTGTGCTTTGCTGCAAAAGCGCCACGGCTGCGTCGGGGTCGAAGGCAAAACCCAGCGCGCGCGCGCTCGCTGCCAGGCGCGCCAGGTGCAACCCCAGGTGCTGCAAACCGTGGCCTGGAAGGTGCAGCAGGGTCTCGAACAAATCGAAACCTGGATCAAGGCCGGTGAGGAAACGGGCCTTGATGCGGCATTCGGCCAACTCGTCGGCGGCCACGCTGTCGTGCACGATGCCGGCACCGATTCCCAGTTGCAGCGGCCGCGTACCTTGATGCGGCGAGCCGAGCGTGAGCGTGCGGATGGCCACCGAGAGGCAGAAATCGCCCACGCGCTGGCCCGCTGGCGCGGCGTCGAGCCAGCCGATGGCGCCGCAGTAGGGGCCGCGCGGCGTGCTTTCGAGGGCGCGGATGAGCTGCAGCGTGCGGTGCTTGGGCGCCCCCGTGACCGAGCCACAGGGGAAGGTGGCGCGCAGCAGCTCGGGCCAGCCCACCTCGGGCCGCAGCCGGGCCTGCACGGTGGACGTCATTTGGTGCACGGTGGCGTAGGATTCGATCTCGAACAGCGCCGGCACCTGCACGCTGCCGGTGAGCGCGATGCGCCCGATGTCGTTGCGCAGCAGGTCCACGATCATCACGTTTTCGGCCCGGCTCTTGGGGTCGGCCTGCAGGTGGCGGGCGCGCTCGAGGTCGCCCCCGCCCCCGCCCCCGCTTGCGGCCGGCTGGCCGCGTGCTGCGGTGCCCTTCATGGGCCGCGCGCTCAGGCCCCCGTCTTGATGGCTCAAAAAAAGCTCGGGCGAGCAAGACAGCAGCCAGCGCTCATCGGGCAGCCGCAGCAAGGCACCAAAAGGCACCGGCTGGCGCGCGCGCAAGGCCGCGTACAGCGCCACCGGCTCGCCCCAGGCTTGGCCTTGCAGGCGGTAGCTGAAGTTGACCTGGTAGGTCTCGCCGGCACTGATGGCGGCGTGGATGCGCTCGACCACAGCAAGAAAATCCGACTCACTGATGCTTTCCTCGAGCGCGAGCGTGCCGGCCCCCGCGTCCGCCCCGGGCAGGGTTTGCAACCAGGCGTCCACTTCGGGGCGCGCAAGGCGCTGCACCTGGCTGAACATCAGCAGGCGCAGCGCTGCCCCGGGGTCGGCCACCGAGGGCCGCCCGAGCACGAGCGCCTCGCCCCATTCGTAGTCGGCCAGCAGCAGCGCGTGCAGGCCGGCGCGCTGGTCGGCTTGCACCGCTTCCCAGAGGGCGGGCAAGCCGGCCGCGTCGGTGCAGACGTGTTCGCGCACGAACCCGGTGTAGAGCCGGCTGCTGGGCTGCGCGGCGCTGGCGTTGCAGTCGTCGAGCAGGGCAAAAACCATGCTTACAGCACCGAAGCGATCGCCCGCCCGAGGTCGGCCGTGCTGGCTTGGCCACCCAGGTCGGGCGTGCGCGGCGCGGCGCTGCCTGCGGCCAGCACGCTTTCGATGGCTTGCAACACCGCGTCGTGCGCGGCGCGGTAGCCCAAAAAGTCGAGCATCATGGCCCCGCACCAGATCTGGCCGATCGGGTTTGCGACGCCGCGCCCGGCGATGTCGGGGGCCGAGCCGTGTACTGGCTCAAACAACGAGGGGTAGCGGCGCTCGGGGTTGAGGTTGGCGCTGGGCGCGATGCCGATGGTGCCGGTGCAGGCCGGCCCGAGGTCGCTCAGGATGTCGCCAAACAGGTTGCTGGCCACCACCACGTCGAAATGATCCGGGCGCTGCACGAAGTGGGCGCACAGAATGTCGATGTGGAACTGGTCCACGCGCACGCCGGGGTACTGGCGCGCCATGGCGGCCACGCGCTCGTCCCAGTAGGGCATGGTGATGGCGATGCCGTTGCTCTTGGTGGCGCTGGTGAGGTGTTGCCTGGGGCGGCTTTGCGCCAGCTCGAAGGCATATTTAAGCACCCGATCGACGCCGTAGCGGCTCATCACCGTTTCTTGCAGCACGATTTCGCGCTCGCTGCCCTCGAACATGCGCCCGCCCACACTGGAGTATTCGCCCTCGGTGTTTTCGCGCACGATCCACATATCGATCTCGCCCGGCTGGCGCGGCGAGCCGTCGCGGCGCACCACCGGGGCGGTGATGCCGGGCATCAGGCGCGCCGGGCGCAGGTTCACGTATTGGTCGAACTCGCGCCTGAAGCGCAGCAGCGAGCCCCAGAGCGAGAGGTGGTCGGGGATTTTCTCGGGCCAGCCCACCGCACCGAAGTAGATCGCATCGTGGCCGCCGATCTGCGCTTTCCAGTCGTCGGGCAGCATTTTTCCGTGGCGCTCGTAGTAGGGCCAGCAGGCGAAATCGAAATGGTCGAACTGCAAACCGATGCCAAAGCGGCTGGCGGCCGCCTCCAGCACGCGCAGCCCCTCGGGCATGACTTCCTGGCCGATGCCGTCGCCAGCGATGACGGCGATGCGATGCGTTTTCATGGTTTGGGATCTCCTTGGACGGGTTTGGGGCTGCGCACCACCAGGCTGACGCCGAACGCGGTCAGGGCCACGCCGGCCACAGTTAGGGCGGTGATGGGTTCGTCGAACAACAGCCAGGCCAGCACGGCGGTGCACGGCGGCACCAGGTACATCAGGCTGGCCACCGAGGCGGCGGCGCCGCGCTGGATGAGCAAATACAGCAGCGAACTGGCCCCGAGCGTGAGCGCCAGCACCGACCAGGCCAGCGCCCCGGCCAGTTCGGCGTTCCAGTTCATGCCGCCGGGCTCGAGCAGCGCCAGCGGCAGCGTGATGGCCAGCGCGGCCAGCAACTGCACCGTGTTGGCGCTGCGCACGTCGCAGGGCTGCACGTAGCGCTTTTGGTACAGGGTGCCGGCGGTGATGCTCAGCAGCGCCAGCACGGCCAGCGAGACGTTGAACCAAGTGGCCCCGATCTGGCCTGTGCCGGCAGCCACGACTGCACCAGCTTCAGCGGGCACAAACTGGTGCCACAGCACCAGCACCAGCCCGGCCAAGCCCAGCAGCAGCCCGAGCCACTGGCGCCGTGTCACCGCCACGCCGTGGGACGAAGCCACAGCCGAGAGCCAAACGGCGGTGAGCAGCGGTTGCAAGCCCACCAGCAGCGCCACCAGCCCCGCGCCCATGCCGGCTTTCACCGCTGCCCACACCCCGCCCAAGTAGCCCGCGTGCATCAGAAGCCCCAGCACCGCCAGGTGCCCCCACTGTGCGCGGCTGCGCGGCCACGCCACCCGGGCCCACCAGACCCAGAGCAGAAACAGCGCAATCGACAAGGCATAGCGCCAAGCCAGAAAGGTGAACGGCGGGGCGTGCGGCATGCCGTAGCGCGCCACGATGAAACCGGTGCTCCAGATCAGCACAAACACCCACGGCATGGCGCGCAGCCAGGCATCGTGGTGGGCGTGGGCGGGCATGCGAGCAGAGACGAGAAGGCGGCCTTAGCGCGATTTGGCGCGGATTTCGGGCAGCGCTTTTTGCAGGTAATAAATCATGGACCAGACCGTGAGCACGGCCGAAATCCAGATCAGCACCGTGCCCCAGAGCCGGGTGTCTATCAGGCCCAGCAGCGTGGCGTCGTAGAGCAAAAAGGCAATCGCCACCATCTGCACCGCGGTTTTGAGCTTGCCCACCACGTGCACCGCCACACTGCGCACCGCGCCAATGGTCGCCATCCACTCGCGCAGCGCCGAAATGGCGATCTCGCGCCCGATGATGATGAGCGCCACGAACACATCGGCGCGCTCGAGCTGCACCAGCACCAGCAGGCAGGCGCAGACCAAGAACTTGTCGGCCACCGGGTCTAGGAAAGCGCCAAAAGCCGAGGTCTGGTTGAGGCGGCGCGCCAGCCAGCCGTCGGCCCAGTCGGTGAGCGCAAACAGCACGAACAGCACCGTGCCCACCAGGTTTTGCGTGCTTTGTTCCAGCCCGGGCCAGTAAAACACCGCCACGATGAGCGGAATGGAGACGATGCGCGCCCAAGTGAGCGAAGTTGGCAGGTTAAAAAACATGGGCCTGATTATGCGAGGGTTTGCCCGGATGCGGTTGCGAGCACCGGGCTTTCAGCGCAAGGCGCGGTAGATGAGCTGCGCCAGCTCGGTCGAAATGCCCTCCACGCCCGCCAGATCGGCCACGCTGGCCGCCGCCACCCCGCGCAAGCCGCCAAAGCGCTGCAGCAGGCGCGCGCGCCGCTTGGGTCCGACGCCCGGAATGTCTTCGAGCTGGCTGCTGCCGGTGCGGGTGCGCGCGCGCTGGGCGCGCATGCCGGTGAGGGCGAAGCGGTGCGCCTCGTCGCGGATCTGCGCCACCAGCATCAGCGCGGCCGAATCGGCCCCGAGGCTGATTTTGTCGCGGCCGTCGGCAAACACCAGCTCCTCTAGGCCCACTTTGCGCCCCTCGCCTTTTTCCACCCCGACGAGGCGGCCCACCTCGGCCCCGAGCTGCTCGAACACCTGGCGCGCCACGCCCACCTGGCCCGCGCCACCGTCGATCAGCACCAGATCGGGCCAGCGCGCGCGGCCTGGTTCGGGGCTGGGGCTGGGGCCGGGTTCGGCCACGCCTAGGTCTTGGGCTGGCCCCAGCTTGCCGTAGCGGCGCAGCAGCACCTGGCGCATGGCGGCGTAGTCGTCGCCGGGTGTGATGCCCTCGATGCGGTAGCGCCGGTACTGGGCGCTTTGCATTTTGTGGCCCTCGAACACCACGCACGAGGCCATGGTCGCCTCGCCCGCGCTGTGCGACACATCGAAACACTCGATGCGCAGCCGCTCCAGCGCCTCCTCGGGCAGGTCCAGCGCCTGCGCCAAGGCGCGCGTGCGCGCTTGCTGCGAACCCTCTTCCGACAACAGACGCGCCAGTTGCAAGTCGGCGTTTTGCTGCGCCATTTCCAGCCAAGCACGCCGCTGCTCGCGCGGCTGCCAGACCGCATGGATCTTGTGCGCGCTGGCCTGAATCAACAAATCGATCAGGTGCGCGCTCACCGGCGCCCCCAGTATCAGCAGCGGCGGCGGGCTGTGGACGCTGTAGTGCTGCGCGATGAAGGCCTCGAGCACCCGGGTTTCCAAGCTCAGGGGCGGGTCGTGCGCTGCGCCGCCCTCCTCGCCGTCCCATGCGCCCTCCTCCACGCTAGCCAGCAGCGCGCCGTCGGCCACCTGCGCCGGAAAAAAAGGCCGGTCGCCCAAGTGGCGCCCGCCGCGCACCATGGCCAAATTCACGCAGGCGCGCCCGCCCTGCACTTGAACCGCCAGAATGTCGGCCTCTTGGTCGCGCACGTTCTCCATCGCCTGCTGCTGCAGCACTTGCGCGAGGCTGCCGATCTGGTTGCGCACCTCAGCCGCCTGCTCAAAAGCCAGTTGCTCGGCAAAATCGAGCATGCGCCGCTCCAGCGCGGCTTGCAGCTCTTGGGTCTGGCCGCGCAAAAAGGCGCTGGCGTCGTGCACATCGCGGGCGTAATCGGCCGCGCTCACCAGCCCCACGCAGGGGCCGCTGCAGCGCTTGATCTGGTACAGCAGGCAGGGGCGGCTGCGGTGCAAAAACACCGTGTCTTCGCAGGTGCGCAGCCGAAACACCTTTTGCAGCAGCTCGATGCTCTGCTTGACCGCCCAGCCGTTGGGGTAGGGGCCAAAGTACTGGCTGCGCGCATCCACCGCACCGCGGTAGTACGACAGGCGCGGGAAGGCTTGCGGCTGGGCGGGTCCGGCAGCCGGTGTGCCCGTGCGTGCCGCGCTGCTGCCCAGGCGCAGGTAGGGGTAGCTTTTGTCGTCGCGAAACAAGATGTTGTAGCGCGGCTGGCTGGATTTGATGAGGTTGTTTTCCAGCAGCAGCGCCTCGGCCTCGGAGCGCACCACGGTGCTCTCTAGGCGCTCGATCTGGCCCACCATGTGGCCGATGCGGGTGCCGTCGTGGCGGCGGCTGAAGTAGCTGGCCACGCGCTTTTTCAGGTGCCGCGCCTTGCCCACGTAGAGCAACTGCCCGGCGGCGTCGAAAAACCGATACACCCCCGGCAGCCCCGGCAAGGCGGCCACGGCGTGCAGCAGCGCGTCGGGGAAGGGGGCGGCTGGGACGGGTGCGGGATCGGCTTCGCTCATGATGCAAGATTGTGGCACTAGGGGCGCGGACACAGGTGCAGCCACCGAACTGTTCCGCTGGGCTGCCGAGGGGCCGGTTTTTTCTGGCACCATAGACCCACCCGACCGCTCGCTTGCCGGGCCCAGCCCACCCATCCAATTTCATCATGCCATTTCTCGACTGGGTCAATAAGAGCCAAGCCAGGGAGACCACAGCCAAGGTCCCGTACCACTTGCTCAAACAAGAGGCTGTCTATGGCGAGCCATCGGACAACCTGCTGATACAGGGCGACAACCTGCTGGCACTCAAAGCCCTGATTCCGTTTTACGCGGGGCGGGTCAAGTGCATCTTCATCGACCCACCGTACAACACGCAGAGTGCGTTCGAGCACTACGACGACAAGCTGGAGCACAGCCAGTGGTTGACGATGATGTATCCCCGACTCGTGCTGCTGCGGGAGCTGCTTGCAGAGGACGGCAGCATTTGGGTCACCATCGACGACAACGAAGCGCACTACTTGAAGGTGTTGATGGATGAAGTTTTCGGTCGCAAGAACTTCATCGCAAACGTCATCTGGCAAAAAGCATATGGACCGAAGAGCAACGCTTCTCTTCTCTCTGGTTCACATGATCACGTGCTGACTTATGCCAAGTCATTTGACAACGCGTCGTTCGGTCTACTTTCAAGATCAGACGAGCAGACCGCCAAGTACAAGAACCCTGACAACGATCCTCGGGGACTATGGAAACCTGAAAACTCGTCAATCAGTCTGCTTTCTGGACAAAGAGGTAAGCAGTACGCAAAGACAGGCGAGAGCGAGAATATTTTCCCCATCGTTTCCCCGACGGGCGTTACACACCTACCACCAAAAAATCGATGCTGGGTATTCAATCGATCAAAGTACGAGCTACTCAAAGCAGACGGCAGGATTTGGTTCGGAAGCGACGGTAACGGCAGACCCTCCGTGAAGAAATACATCGCGGAAATCTCCCAAGGGGTAATGCCACAAACAGTATGGTTGCATGACGAAGTTGGGCACAACCAAGAATCTAGTCGAGAGATTCGAGCACTCTTTGCCGACGAGCCTTTTGCGACCCCGAAGCCCGAGCGACTGCTTCAACGAATCATCCATCTTGCATCGACCAGCGGTGACTTGATTCTGGATTCTTTTCTCGGGAGTGGCACCACAGCCGCAGTCGCTCAAAAGATGGGACGCCGCTACATCGGCATCGAAATGGGCGACCACGCACGGACGCACTGCATCCCACGCTTGCAGAAAGTCATCGCGGGCGAGCAAGGCGGCATCAGCAAAGACGTGGGCTGGCAAGGCGGTGGCGGTTTGCGCTTCTGCACCTTGGGCGATGCCGCGTTTGATCAGGATGGGCGCATCAGCCAGTCGGTCCGCTTTGCATCCCTTGCTGCCTTCGTGTGGCACTTTGAAACAGGCGAGCCTTCTGCACGCGGGTTTGCCAGCCCCTTGCTGGGCGTTCACAACGGGGTGGCGTACTACCTGCTGTTCAACGGCATCTTGGGCGACCGCCGGCCCGCCGCAGGCAATGTGCTCACCCAAGCGGTGCTGCAACACATCAAGGCGCAACTCCCCCCGCACGCCGGACCCAGGGTGATCTATGGCGAGACCACCCCACTGGGCGCAGCCACGCTGGCGGCTGAGGGTGTCGCCTTCAAGCAGATTCCCTACGACGTGAAGGTGCGGTGAAGCCCATGTTGCAACTCAAAAGCTACCAAACCCGATCCCTCGCCGTGCTGGGCGACTTTCTGGATGCCACCCGCAAGCAGCCGCTGCCCGATGCCTATGCCAAGGTGCTGGCACAGCAGGGACGCCATGAGCCCTACCACGCCCTTTTTGGGGACGACGTGCCCAGCGTGTGCCTGCGGGTGCCCACGGGGGGAGGCAAGACCATCATGGCAGCACACAGCATTGCCATTGCTGGCAAAACCGTGCTGGACAGCGATGCCCCACTGGCACTGTGGTTGACCCCTTCAGACACCATCCGCACCCAAACCCTTGAAGCCCTTGCCAACGCCCGCCACCCGTACAGGCAGGCACTGGCGCACCACTTTGGCGACAGGGTCAGGGTATGCGATCTGGAAAGCCTGCAAACCATCAGCCCGCACGACGTGGGCAAGTCCTGCATCGTGGTGGTGGCGACCATCCAGTCGTTTAATGTGTCGGACACAGGCAAACGCAACGTCTATTCGTTCTTCGAAGAACTGGCACCGCACTTCGACAACCTGCCACCCAATGCGCAAGCAGGGCTGGAGCGGGTCAAGCCCGAGGACCTGGAGGTGCAACGCTACCTGACCGCCAAGGACGTTGGGCGGGTCAAGTATTCGGTGGCGAACTGGCTCAACTTGCAACGTCCGATCGTGATCGTGGACGAAGCCCACAACAACCGCACCGACCGTTTTTTCCAGACGCTGGGCAGGCTCAACCCCAGTTGCATCATCGAGTGGACCGCCACACCCGTAGCTGGCAACAACGTGCTGCACCACGTATCGGCTCAGGAGCTGAAAGCCGAAGAGATGGTGAAGCTGCCCATCGTGCTGGCAGAGCACCCCGACGGCTGGCAGGCGTGTGTGCGCGATGCTATCCTGACCCGCCAATGGCTTGCCATCGAAGCCCAGCATGAGACCGATTACATCCGCCCCATCGTGCTGATTCAAGCGAGCCCTAAGGGCGGCGAAGCGACCGTGGATGTGGTGCGGCTGTACCTGATCGAGCAGGAGAACATCCCTGCCGAGCAGATTGCCGTGGCAACGGGCACACAGAAGGAGTTAGACGGCATCAACCTGTTCGACCGTGCCTGCAAGATTCAGTACGTCATCACGGTGGAAGCCTTGAAGGAAGGCTGGGACTGTTCGTTTGCCTACGTGCTGGCATCCCTGCAATCGGTCAACTCATCCAAAGACGTGGAGCAGCTATTGGGCCGAGTGCTGCGTATGCCCTACGCCAAGTCACGCACCCGTGAGGCGCTGAACCGGGCATACGCCCACATCGTGGCCGACAACTTTGCCCAGGCAGCATCTGCCTTGAAAGACCGCATGGTGCAGAACATGGGCTTCGAGCGCTTGGAAACGGCAGCGCTGGTGCTGCCACAACAGACCCTGTTCCCTCTGACACCCTTGGGCGCCATGCCACCGAGCCAGGCGGTGCCCTTGCCCGATGGTTACATCCAACTGCCCGAGGTGCCTGATACCACCCATTGGACCGATGAAGTAAAAAACGTGGTGGAGATACGACAGACCACCCAAGGCGCAGCCCTGCTCTTCAAGGGCGACTTGGATGCAGAGACCTTGAAGCAGGTCGAGGGTTTCGTCACGCAAAGCGTCAAGCCCAAGCAACAGGAAGCCATCAAGCAGCAGTTCAACGACCACCGTGCCACACGACAGGCCATGAGGGCTCCCGCCCAACTGGGGGTGCCATTTGCTGCCATTCCCCAGCTATGCCTGTTCGACGACTCGCAGCAGCTTGAGCTGGTGGAGCGGGAGACGCTGGCAGAACTGGGCGACTGGGACTTGCTGGGGCAGCCCGTGCAGTTGCAGGGCTTCGTCATCCACGAGACGGTCAACTCGTTCGAGATTGACGTCAATGGGGAGCGGGTCAAGTACAAGCTGATCGGTGCAGAGCAGTTGCACCTGAACGACACGCCAAGCCAAGTGACCGAGCGTGACTTGGTGCGCTGGCTGGACGTGCAACTGCGCAAACAGTACCTGTCGCAGCCTGTGCTGCAAGGCTACCTGTCGAAGATGGTGTCGCACTTGATCGGGGATCGTGGCATGGGCCTGACGGCATTGGTGCGTGCCAAGTTCCAGTTGGTGGCTGCCTTGGAGACTGAGATTGAGCGGCTGCGCAAGGTGGCCATCGGCAAAGGCTTCCAGCTTCGTCTGACCGACATGACGGTTCCGGGCCTGGAGCAGATGGACCTCTTCTCGTTTCACTTCAAGCCGGGGCAGTACCCTGCCAATCGACTGTACTCGGGCAGCTACGAGTTCAGCAAGCACTACTATCCCATGATCCACGATTTGCGGGAAAAAACCGCCGCAGGCAAGGAAGCGGAAGAGTTTGTGTGTGCCCGTGCCATCGACGCACACCCCAAGGTCATGCGCTGGGTCCGCAACATCGACTCTCAGCCTAAGTTTTCTTTCTGGCTGCCCACCGGATCGGACTACTTCTATCCCGACTTCGTGACCGAACTGACCGATGGACGCATCCTTGTGATCGAATACAAGGGCGAGCCCTACAAAACCAACGACGACTCACGCGAAAAGCGCCAAGTGGGTGAGCAGTGGGCACAGGCCAGCAAGGGGCGCTGCCTGTTTCTATTTGCTGTAGCGGATGACAACGGGCGTGGTGTTGCGCAACAGATCAACGACTGCATCGAGGAGTGAGGGAGCTTGGGCACGTTCATACTTCAGAATAGTTGTCGCTTGAAACATCTGATGGCAGCACCGGAGGCGCAAGCGTGAAGAAAACACCGCCATCACCCAAGTCATCCGATGTTTCCCTCGTTCGCTCCTCGGCGGCCGAGTACCTGACCTTTGTCGCCGCCAGTGGCCAAGCTGGCGTGGAGGCGGTGTATGCCGATGAAAACATTTGGCTGACGCAAAAGATGATGGGCCTGCTGTACGACGTGAACGTGCGCACGGTCAATGAGCACCTGATAAAAATATTCAACGACAGCGAGTTGCAGAAAGATTCAGTTATCCGGAAATTCCGGATAACTGCCGCCGACGGCAAGAACTACAACACCCTGCACTACAAGCTGCCCGCCATCATCGCCGTGGGCTACAAGGTCAATTCCGAGCGGGCGGTGCAGTTTCGCAAGTGGGCCACGGGCGTCATCGAGCAGTTCACCATCAAAGCCTATGTGATGGACGACGAGCGCATCAAGGCGGGGGGCTCCATTCTCACCGATGCTTATTTCGAAGAGCAGTTGCAGCGCATCCGCGAGATTCGCATTTCGGAGCGCAAGTTTTATCAGAAGATCACCGACATCTACGCCACGGCGCTTGACTACGACGTAAGCGCGCAGGCCACCCAGCGTTTTTTCGCCACCGTGCAAAACAAGCTGCACTGGGCCATTCACGGCCAGACGGCGGCCGAGCTCATCTGCCACCGTGCCGATGCCGACCAGCCCCACATGGGGCTGAGCTCATGGAAAGACGCGCCTGCGGGCAAGATTCAGAAATTCGATGTGGTAGTGGCCAAAAACTACCTGACCGAAGTTGAGATGGCGCAACTCTCCCGCTTGGTCAACGCCTATCTGGATGTGGCCGAGGACATGGTGCAGCGCAAAATCCCCATGACCATGCAGGACTGGGAAACCCGCCTAAACCGCTTCATCGAGGCTACCGACCGCGAGGTGTTGCAGGACGCGGGCAAGGTCACGGCAGAAATCGCCAAGGCGCACGCGCTGAGCGAGTTCGAAAAATACCGCATCGTGCAGGACAGGCTGTTTGAGAGCGATTTCGACCGGCTGCTGCAACAGAGTGCGCCCGGCAGCCAATGAGCCCCGCTGAACCTTTATCTGTACCCTTACCAGAGCCCCCCGCCCCCCCCCTGCTCTGGGACATTTTTTGCCACGTGATCGACAACTGGGGCGATTTGGGCGTGTGCTGGCGGCTGGCGCACCAGTTGGCGCAGCGCGGCCAGCGCGTGCGGCTGTGGGTTGACGATGCCTCAGCCTTGGCTTGGATGGCCCCCGGTGCGCTGCAAAGCCAAGGCGAGCTGGCGGGCCTGCGCGTGTACCCGTGGCCGCGCCAGCAGCCCGATGCGCCAGCGCCCGCCATCGAACCGGGCGATGTACTGATCGAAGCCTTTGGCTGCCACATCGAGCCGCACTGGGTGCAGGCACTGCAACCCGAAGGCCGCGCCGGACAAGTCTGGCTCAACCTCGAATACCTGAGCGCCGAGCCCTGGGTCGAGCGCTGCCACGGCCTGCCCTCCCCGGTACTGAGCGGGCCGCTGGCCGGGCGCTGCAAGTGGTTTTACTACCCCGGCTTCACGCCGGGGAGCGGCGGGCTGCTGCGCGAAATGGCCAGCAGCGCCACCCCCGCGCCGCTGCCCGGCGCCAAGTCCTGCGAGCCCTCCGAGCCGGCCGCCAGTGATTTAAAGATGCTCTTGTTTTGCTACCATGCCACCGCCCTGCCCGCCCTGCTGGTCGACCCGGCGCTGGCGCAGGCGCATTGGCTGGTCGCGGCAGGTCGCACCCAAGCCACTTGGCAGGCTGTATGGTCAGGCCAGCCCCCCCCAAAAACCACCCTGCTGCCCCTGCTGGCACAAACCGAATTCGACGCCCTGCTGCGCACCTGCCACCTCAACTTGGTGCGTGGCGAAGACTCGCTGGTGAGCGCGCTCTGGGCTGGCCAGCCGCTGCTGTGGCAGCTCTACCCGCAGCAAGATGGCGCGCAGCACGCCAAGCTCGAAGCCTTTCTGCACTGGCTAGCCGCTCCGCCCTGCTTGCGCCAGTGGCACCGGGCTTGGAACGGGGCACCATCCGAAGCCGCCCTGCCCCCTTTGACGGCGCAGCGCCTGCAAGCCTGGCGGCAGTGCATCCAGGCCGCGCGCCAGCGCTTGTTGCAGCAAGCCGATCTGGTGAGCCAACTGCTGGGCTTCGTCGGCGAAAAAAGGTAGAATCTGCGGTTTGCTTTTGGGCTTGGCGGCTAGGTTGGCGCTCGCGTCTTGCTGCCTTGTGATCAGGCGCCCCCCCCCAACTTTGCCTGAATCGCACTCCAAATCCGCACCCTGAATCCGCATTTGCGCACCCCACCATGAAAATCGCCCAAGAAATCCGCGCCGGCAACGTCATCATGCACGGCAAAGACCCGATGATCGTCCTCAAAACCGAATACGCCCGCGGCGGCCGCGGTGCCGCCACGGTGCGCATGAAGCTCAAGGCGCTGCTGAGCAATATGGGCACCGAAGTGGTGTTCAAGGCCGACGACAAGATCGACAACGTCATCCTCGACAAAAAAGAGTGCACCTACTCCTACTTCGCCGACCCGATGTACGTCTGCATGGACGCCGACTACAACCAGTACGAAGTCGAAGCCGCCAACATGGGCGATGCGCTCAACTACCTGGCCGACGGCATGGCGGTTGAAGTGGTGTTCTACGACGGCAAGGCCATTTCGGTCGAGGTGCCCACCAGCGTCGAGCGCGAGATCACCTGGACTGAGCCAGCAGTCAAGGGCGACACCTCGGGCAAGGTCCTGAAGCCGGCCAAAATCGCCACCGGTTTCGAGGTTTCGGTGCCGCTGTTCGTCGAACAAGGCGACTGCATCGAGATCGACACCCGCACCGGCGAATACCGCCGCCGCGTCTGATCGGCCAGACAACAGGCACACAGCGGCTAAGCAACGCCTAGCCCAGCCAGACCGGATAAGCCCCCCCAATGGGAAACCACCAAGACCTGCGCGTCAACCGGCTGGCGCACGCCTGGGCCGAACTCCAGGCCCAAGCCGCCGATGGCGTGGAGTTGCAGCCCGACGCGCACCGGCTGGCTTTTGCCGACCCCGAGTTTTTGCTGCGCCCCGAGACACGCGGCATCCGCATGCAGCTCGAACTGCTCAAGCCCGAGCTGCAGATGCAAGCGCTGGGCATCGAGCACACCGTGGTGGTGTTTGGCAGTGCGCGCTTTCGCTCACCCGAAGTGGCGGCCGAATTGCTGGCGCAGGCACAGGCCAGCGGCAATACGCAATCCATTGCGCAAGCCCAGACGCTGAAACGCAATTCCCATTACTACGAGCAAGCACGCCGTTTTGCCCGCCTAGTGGCCGAATACAGCCTGCACTGCCCGGCGCCCGACCGGCTCTACATTGCCACCGGCGGCGGCCCCGGCATCATGGAGGCGGCCAACCGGGGCGCGCACGAGGCCGGGGCGCTCAACCTCGGGCTCAATATCACGCTGCCGCACGAGCAGGAATCTAACCCCTACGTAAGCCCCGAACTGAACTTCAAGTTCCACTATTTTGCGCTGCGAAAAATGCATTTTTTGATGCGCGCCAAGGCACTGGTGGCCTTTCCAGGTGGTTTTGGCACGCTGGACGAACTGTTTGAATTGCTCACCTTGGTGCAATGCCACAAAGCCAAACCGCTGCCGATCTTCCTTTTTGGCAGCGACTACTGGCAGCGCCTGATCCGGCTCGAGGTGCTGGTCGAAGAAGGGGCCATCAGCGCCACCGATCTGGATTTGTTCCAGACCGTGGACACGCCCGAAGCCGCCTGGGAGGGCATCCGGCGCTTTTACAACCTGCCTGACATCGGTTGCGCGGCGCCACTGGCTTAAAGCCGCTCAGCCGCGAGCACACTCGCTTAGTAGCCCCGGCGCCAAATCTTCAATTGCGGCGGCTGCCTGGCTTGCCGGCCAGCGCCGGGTCGTCACCGATCAGGCGCACCTGGTTCACATCCGGCACTAGGTTCGACTCGCGCACCGCCGCGCGCGCCAGCAGGTGCGAGGCCACCGGCAGCGTGGCCAGCAAGAAGCCCAAAATGAGCAGTATGCGCCAGCTCCAGGCCCAGTCGAGCGCAAACAGCATGGTGCCGATGCAGATCATGGCCAGCGCAAAGGTGCCGGCTTTGGTGGCGGCGTGTTGGCGCGAGAGCGCGTCGGGCAGCGCAATCACACCCCAAGCGGCGATCAGCAGCAGCACCCCGCCGGCGAGCAGAAAAACCGAAACCAGCGCGTCGAGCATCATTGATCCGCTCCTTGTTGATCCGCCCCTTTGTCCACCACCCGGGCCCAACCCATGGTGGCCACAAAACCCACCAGCGCCAGCCCGATCGCCACATCCAGGAACACGGTGCGCTGGGTGTAGATAGACGCCGCCACACACAAACCCACCGCTGCCGCCAGCATGATGTCGAGTGCTACCACCCGGTCGGCGTGGGTAGGGCCTTGCACGATGCGCCACGTCGCCAAGCCGCAGGCCGCCAGCGCGAGCAAGACCAGCAAGGTGGTGGCCAACCAGAGCATCATGCTCATGCGCGCACCCCAAACAGCGGCACCAGGCCGGTCTCGAAGTCATCCCGAATGCCCCGCACGATGGCGTCGGTGTCGGAGGCGTCGAGCACGTGCAGCAAAATAATGCGGTTTTCCATATCGATGTCGAGCGTGGTGGTGCCGGGCGTGAGGGTGATCATGCAGCCCAGCAGCGAGGCGCCCATGGGGCTCATGGGGGCGAAGTGGACGCGCAAATAGGCGGCGGGAGGCGGCCTGCGCTGGCCAAAACTGGCGCGCAAAATCACCTGTACGGTCTGGATGCCCGAGAGCACCACAGCCTTGAGAAAACGCGCCAGCAGCACGACAGCGGCAATGGGTTTGAAGGTCATCATATCCGTGGCGCCCGGCCGCCCGAAGCCACGGATGCGCCCCCTCGGGGGGCAACGAGCGCAGCGAGTGTGGGGGTGTTAATCATTTATGGAACCCCCAAGGTCTGCGCCGCCGCCTGGGCGTATTCGATCAGTGGCTGCGGGTACAAGGAAATGGCCAACATCACCACGGCCAAACCCAGACTGGCAATCCAAGCCGGCCCAAGCTGGGTGACTTGCGGTGCGCGCCACGAGGGATTCGGGTGCGGCTTCCAAAAAGCCTCCATCCAGATCTTGGCCATGGAGTACAGCGTCAACATACCGACAAACAAGGCAAAGAAAGTCCAGGCAATCTGACCTTGGGCAATGGTTTCCTGCACCACCAGCACCTTGGCCCAGAAACCGGTAAAGGGCGGAATACCCACCAGCGACATGGCCATCACGAAGAACAGCACGGCCAGCAAGGGCTGGGCTTTGTACAAACCGCCGATGCGGCGCAGATCGTAGTCGCCACTCAAGCGCCAGATGATGGCAGCGATCAAGAACAGATTGGCTTTGACGATGCTGTGGTGCAGAATGTAGAACAATGCAGCCGCATGGCCCGCCTGGCTGGCCAGCGCCACGGCCAACAAGATGTAGCCAATCTGGCTCACGCTATGAAAAGCCAAGATGCGCCGGATGTCCCAGTGATAGGCGGCACCAATGACGCCAAACACCATCGAGCCGACGGCGATCCAGCCCAGCACCACGTAAATGAAATCGGGCGCTCCCGCAAAAATATCGCCCATGGTGCGCAGCACCGCATAGGCACCGACCTTGGTCAGGATGGCAGCAAACAGCGCCAGCACCGGGGCTGGCAAGGTGTGGTAAGAGGCCGGCAACCAAGCGAAAACCGGGAAGGATGCCGATTTGATGAGAAACGACAGCAGCAAGCCCACCGCCAGCAAGGTCATCATCCCGGTTGACAGGTAGGGGATGGCTTGGGCCAGCGCCGTGTAGTTCAAATGCCCGGTAGCGGCATAGACCATGGCAACGGCCATCAGGAAAAACAAGGTGCCAAAAATATTGAGCACGTAGTACTTGAAAGTGGCATCGAGTTGGTCAACTCGGCCCCCAAGTGCAAACAGACCCATGGCGGCCACCAGCATGACCTCGAACCAGACGTACAAATTGAACAAGTCGGCAGTGGCAAAAGCCCCGCCGGCACCGCACAGCACCCCATGCAAGAGCGGCAACACCATGGGGTGGCGCGACCCCGTGTCGGCGTCGCTGAGCATGAAAATCAGGCAAACCGTGCCCATGAAGGCCGCCATCAAGACCATGGCGGCACTGAGCCGATCGATGGCAAACTCGATGCCGTAGGGCACGCCCCAGTCGCCAAACACGGTCTGCGCCGCTTGGTCTTGGTGCGCCACCGCCACCAAGGCGAGCGCGCACACCAGAAAAGCCAAGACGCCCAGGAAGCTCAGTGCGGTTTGCAGGCGCGGGTTTTTATACGCCAGTGCCGTGGCCACCATTGTGACCATGGGCACCAGCACTGGAGTCGCAGCCAGCCAAGTCATGCCACCCCCTCCAGCTTGGTCGCGCCGGCAGATGCAGGCGGTACGGGCTCGTGATCAGCCCCGTTATAGGGTGGCTTGACAGGTTCGGTCGGGATGGGTTCAGACATGCGCAGGGCCAAGACGTCGTCGGTGTCTGCGCGCTGTATCAGGCGCAGCGCCAGCACGACAGAAAAGCAGATCAGGGCAAAGCCGATCACGATTGCAGTCAGGGTCAAGGCTTGGATCAACGGGTTGGTGGCCGCGCCCAGAGCCGTTTCGCCCAAAGGGATCACCCCCGGTTGCATGCCTTCCAGGCGACCGGAGGCAAACAAAACCAACACGGCCGCACTACCCAGAATGCCCAAGCCAAAAACGCAGCGAAAGACATCGCGCGACAGGACCAGATACACCCCGGCGGTCACGGTGATCCAAATCGTCAGGGCCAACAACCAGATCATGCGCGCTGCTCCTGGGCCGCATCGGGCCCTTCGTCGTCGTTGGCGTCGGGCTCGTCCATGCCGAGCAGCTCAATAGAATAACCGGCCAGGCCGCCCCAGACCGCCAGATAGACGCCGAGGTCAAAAATGATCACGGTCGAAACCTTGAGTTCGGTAAATCCAAGCGGAATATGACCCCACAGGTGCGTCAGGTAGGGCAAACCCAGCAGCAGCGCCGGAATGCCAGAGAGTGCGCCGATGCCGATGCCGATCACGGTCAGACGCATCGGATTGCCGTAGGGCAGGCGGGCTGTGGCGGCCGCGCGCCCGTGCGCAATCGCCCACGACACCGATGCGGCCACGGCCAGCAAGCCCGCAATGAAGCCACCGCCGGGCTCGTTGTGCCCGCGCAACAGCACCCACAGCGAGGCCAGCAGGATCGTCACGTACAAGGGGCCGGCAATCGACTCCAAAATCACCACGCGCCGGTTCATGCGGCACCTCCCGCTTTGGTTTGGGCCTGCTCGCGTTCGCGCCTGGAGTGCGCGCGAACAGCCTGCAGCAGCGCGATGGCGGCCAGGAACGAGAGCGTAACCACCACGATTTCACCCAAGGTGTCGAGGGCGCGGAAATCGACCAGCACCACGTTGACCACGTTGCGCCCATGCGCTTCGGGCACACTCACCTGGCCAAAGAATTGGTGCAGTTGCGGGTTGAATTCGACCCCGGAGGCCACCAGCAGCCACACCGCGATCACGGTGCCAAACAGCAGCGCCACTGGCAGCGCGCCGCGCACCGAGTGCGTCTGCTCCAGCCCTTGGCCACGGCCGCGCTGGCGCAGCTTGAGCAGCACCGAGGCCACCACGATCACGAACACCGACTCGACCACGAACTGGGTGTAAGCCACATCGGGTGCCCCGGCAAAGAGGTAGAGCACGCCGCTGCCAAAACCCACCATGCCGGTGGCCAGCAACAAGACCAGCCGGTCGCGCTGAAACAGCGCCAACACCGCCCCAGCCGCAATCAGCACACAGGCCCCGATAAAGCCGGCCGATGGCATGACCCAAGCCGGCCACAGCCACTGGCTCCAGCCAGCCAGCAAGGCAGCCCCCATGAAAAGACCTACAAAAGCCACCAACACCAAGCTGTACTGGCTCAAGTCGCCGCCCTGCAGCCAGCGCGTGCTGCGCGCTGCCCACACCGGAATGCCGTTGATGAAGCGCTCGTACTGCGCCAGCGCACCCGCGCCATCGAAGTGCGCCAGCAGGCGGTCGAAGCGCCGGTGCAGCGGGTCCCAGTAAATGAACACCGCCGCCCCGATGGCCAAGGTGGTGGCCAGCGAGAGCAGTGCAGCGGTGCCGAATTCGAGCGCAAAGTGCACCGCCACCGCCTCGGCGCGCGGCGTCATGGCATGCGCAGCCAAGCCCATGAGCCCGTCGGCCAAGAAGGGAAAGACCCCGAGCACGATGCCTATGCCCGCCAGCACCAGCGGCGGCCCGTAGAGCGCAAGGCCGCCCTCGTGGGCATCGGGCGGGGTCAGGTTGTGGCCCGGGTGGCGCCAGAACACCCGCACCGCCGCCACCGCCGCCACCGCCACCGCCACGGCGGCAAAAATGATGTTGGCCGCCTTGACGAATTCCGATATGGCGCCCAGCGCCCCGGCCTGCCCCACCACGTCTTTGACCACGTAGCCAAAAGAGAGCGGAATGCCGGCCATAGACAAACCAGCCAGCAGGGCCGCAGCCGCCGTCCAGGGCATGGCGTGGCGCAAATTGCCCAGCCGGTCGATGATGCGCGTGCCGGTGCCGTGGTCCACGTTGCCAGCCACAAAGAACAGCGGAGCCTTGTAGAGCGCGTGCGCCAGCAGCAGCGCACTGACCGCCACCGTAGCCCCGTGCCCGGTCTTGCCCACCAGCATCACCAGCGTGCCCAGTGTGGCCACGGTGGACCAAGCCAGTATGCGCTTTAAGTCGCGCTCGCGCAGCGCCAGCAGCATGGCCCAGGCGGCGGTGAGCGAACCGACGAGCTGCAGCGTCCACTGCCACATCATCCAGTCGCCAAAGCCGGGGTCGAGCCGCGCCAGCAGATAGACACCGAGCTTGACCATGGTGGCCGAGTGCAGGTAGGCCGACACCGGCGTCGGGGCTGCCATGGCACCGGGCAACCAGAAGTGAAACGGAAACTGCGCGCTCTTGGTGAAGGCACCCAGCAGGATCAGCACCAGCGCGGTGGTGAGGGCCGGGGTGATTTCAGTTTCGGGCAGCGCAGCGATGATCTCTTGGATCGAGTAGGTGCCCATGATCTGGCCGAGCAAAATCGCCCCGGCCAGCAGCGCCAGACCGCCGCCGCCCGTCACCACCAGCGCCTGCTGCGCCGATTTGCGGCTCTTGGGGTCTTCGTGGTTGAAGCCCACCAGCAGGAACGAGAGCAGGCTGGTCGCCTCCCAGAACAGGAACAGCACGATCAGGTTGTCGGCCATCACGGTGCCGATCATGGCGAACATGAACAGCGTCAGCAAAATGTAGAGCCGCTTTTGCTGCGGGTGCCCAGCCAGGTAGCCGCCGGCGTAGATGAACACCGCCACACCGATGCCGGTGATCAGCAGCAGCATCAGCAGCGTCAGGCCGTCGATGTGAAAGTCGAGATCCACCCCGAGTGCCGGAATCCAGGGCAGGGTGAGGTCCAGCGGCAGCGGCTGCGTGGCTGCGGTCCAGAGCACGGCGATGAAGGCCAGCAGCGGGATCAGCACGAAGGCCGTGCGTGCGCCCAGGCTCATGGCAGTAGCCGAAGGGTCGTGGGAGTGAGTTTGCGCCATGGGCCTTGAGTGTAAGTATTTTTTGTCTCGAAAAATCTGACGGTTGCCGCAGATATGTCGATGATTGCCAACCTGCCCTCCTGCCTTGCACCCGATTGGGCCCATCAGCCCCAAGGCCCGGCGGCCCGACCTTGCCTAGGGCGGGCTCAGAACTCGCCGCCCGGGGGCCACATGGCCGGGGCAAAGCGCAGCACCCGGTTGCGCCCCTGGTCCTTGGCCTGGTAGAGCGCCACGTCGGCGTACTTGATGGCCTGCCAAAAGCCCTCCGTGTCGCCAGGAAACTCGGACACCCCGACCGAAATCGTCTTGTGCAGCGTCTCACCGTTGACGTTGAAGCGCATTTTATCAACCGCGAGCCGGATTTTTTCGGCCACCTGCTCGGCCTGACCCGCTTCTATATCGAGCAACAGCACCAGAAATTCTTCACCGCCAAAGCGGATCACGACGTCGGATTCGCGCACCGCGCCGCGCAGAATGATCGAAACCTCTTTGAGCAACAGATCGCCGGCGTCGTGGCCGTAGGTGTCGTTGACTTGTTTGAAGTAATCCAGATCGCACAGCAACAGGCCCATCTGGCTTTTGCGCCGCAGCACCCCGCTGATGATCTGTTGCGTGTGCTCCTGCAAAAAGCGCCGGTTGTAGAGCCCGGTGAGCGGATCGACCAAGGCCGATTCGCGCAGGGTTTGCATCAGGCGCTTGGCCTCGATCACCGAAAGGGATTGTTCGATGTAGGTGTTGGCGTTGAAGATTTTTTGCGGCATTGCGGGGTCCAGCGCCGCGCCACGCGCCCCGATGGGGAAACGCAACTGCACCACGCCGCTGGTGTGCCCGCCGGCCAGCAAGGGAATGCAGACATGGCCCACGCCCTCTGGGCCGCTGTAACGGCGGCAGATTCCGGCAAACTCGAACGACGACACCCGGTGTCCGGTCTTGGCCGCGCGGCACTGGCTGCAGTCGCTCAAAATGTCGGGCTCGCAATGCATGCGCACATCGCCCACCAGCGGCGGATAGACGTGCACCATTTCGCGTTTTTGCTCATTGACTTCGTACAGGCTGTATGCGCCAATGCCCAGGTCTTGCTCGAACACCTGGCCCAGGCGCTGGTACACGTCTTCGAGTGTGCTGTCTTCCTCGATCACCCGCTTATAGACCGTCATGCCATAGACACGCTCGACCAATACATTGAATTTGTTGGATAAATCCCCGATTTCATCGAGCGATTGAATGGCCACCTTTTTGGCCAGATCGATCTCGCCAGCGCTCAGGGCGTCGATCTGCTGGATCATGGCGCTGATCGGCCTTTGAAAGGCGGTGATGATCCAATAGACGAAAATCAGCAACAGGCTGCAGGCCAGCAAGAGCAGCAGCAGCAGGGTGTGCACGGAACCCCGAATCACCTGGTAAATGCTGGCGTTGGCTTGCCGGTGCGCCTCCTGCAGGTCCAAGGCGTGCTGCTGGGTCAAAGCCTGGGCAGCGGCCAAGTGGATGGTGAAGCCTTGGATGTGGGCAGCGGCTGCGCCGCTGTCGTGCAGCGCCGCGTGCATCTGATTCAGATTTTGCTCGAGCCGCTCTAGGGCCGCCATGCTGCCCTGCAGGTACTCGTGGTGCAGGGCCGGGTCTGCGGCCAGGGTTTGCACCAAACTCTCTACCAAGGTGCCGTCGGATGGGAGCACGCGCAGGCTGAGCGCGGTTTGTATGCCGCGCACCGTCTGCAGGCGCGCGCGCAGGGCCTCAATGCCATCTGGTGCCGACTCCGAGCAACAAGAACTTGTGGCGGATGGGCAAATCGACGAAGGCCAGCTTGCGAAAAAAACGGCTCAGCCACCCCCGGTCGACTCTGAGATCTTTGGCTTCAACGGTTTGCAAATGAATCTCTTTGGCTGGCATGTATGACCCTCCCCTGACTCGGCGCGGCGGGCCCAAGGGATCATTCGCAAGCGCCTGTTGTTGTGGTGACCATTGAAAAAAGCGAGTCTAGAGATTGTTGCGCTGCATCGGCCGGACTCAAGCACTGGGTGGTTTGATTGGCGTCAACAGTTTGCCTTTTTGGTGGCAGGCGATCAGATTGTCTGCCGCCAGCAGCGCCATCCCTAGGCGGGTGCCGCGGGTGGCGCTGGCGATGTGCGGCGTCAGCACCACGTTGGTGCAGGCCAGCAGCTCGGGCCGCACCTGCGGCTCGCCCTCGAACACATCCAAGCCGGCGGCAGCGAGCTGGCCGCTTTGCAGTGCCTGCGCCAGCGCCAGTTCATCGACGATGCCGCCACGCGCGAGGTTGACCAGGGTCGCGCTGGGTTTCATCTGCGCCAACTCGGCCGCGCCGATGGCGTGGTGGTTGGCGGGCGTGTAGGGCAGCACCAGCAGCAGGTGGTCGGCCTGGCGCAGCAGCTCGGCTTTGCTCACGCAGCGGGCGGCGCAGGCGCGCTCGGTGGCGGCGTCGAGCCGGTTGCGGTTGTGATAGAGCACCTGCATGGAAAAACCGTGTGCGGCGCGGCGCGCGATGGCTTGCCCAATGCGCCCCATGCCCAAAATGCCGAGCGTGCTGTGGTGCACCTCGGCCCCCAGCAGCATGTCGGCGGCCCACTTGTGCCAGCGACCGGCGCGCAGGTAGCGTTCGCCCTCGGTGATGCGCCGCGCCGTGGCCAGCAGCAGCGCCAGGCCGAAGTCTGCCGTGCTCTCGGTCAGCACGTCGGGGGTGTTGCTGGCTTGCACGCCGTGGCGTGCTAGGGCATCGAGGTCGAGGTTGTTGTAACCCACCGCCATGTTGGCGACCACGCGCAATTGCCGGCAAGCGGCCAGCACGCTGGCGTCGATGCGATCGCCTTGGGTGGCCAGCACGCCCCACTGGCCTTGCAGGCGCTCGATCAACTCCGCCTGGCTCCAGACCGCGTCCTGCGGGTTGTCGCGCAGCTCGAAGTGGGGCTCTAAGCGCTGCAGCACCTCGGGGAACAAGCGGCGTGTGATCAGCACGCCGGGCCGGGTTGCGTTCATTCGAGCCAGGTGGTGAATTCGGACACCGGCACGCGCGGCGTGCGGAAGGTGTTGATGAGGTCGGCCGGGTCGGCGTAGCCAAGCGCCACGCCGCACACCAGCATCTCGTTCTCACCCGCTCCCACGTGCGGCAGCACGATGCTGGCGTAGCCGTTCCAGGCCGCTTGGGCGCAGGCGTCGAGCCCGTGCGCGCGCGCCGCCAGCGTGAGATTTTGCAAAAACATGCCAGTGTCGAGCAGTGAGCCGCCGCCCATGGCCTTGTCGATGGTGACGAACAGGCCCACGGGCGCATCAAAGAAGCGGTAGTTGCGCTGCCACTGGGCGTGCATGCGGTCTTTGTCGGCCTTGCCGATTCCCAGTAAGGTGTAGAGGCTGAGTCCGTTTTCGCGCCGGCGCTCGATGTAGGGGCTGATCCACTGCTTGGGGTAGTAGTCGTAGGACTCACGGTACTGCTCGGCCAGCGCCGGGTTGGCGCGCACGGCGTCGTGGGCAGCACAGACTTTTTGCACCAGCGCAGCGCGGCTCGCCCCCTGCAGCACATAGACCTTCCACGGCTGGGTGTTGGTGCCCGAGGGCGCGCGGCTGGCCAGCGCCAGCAGGCGCTCGAGCAGCGGGTGCGGCACCGGCGTGGGCAAAAAGGCGCGCACCGACTGGCGGCCCTCGATCGCCGCCTCGACGCTGGCGGGGTCGGACACGGTGGGGCGCAAATAGGCGGTGGCTGCGGGCGTTTGGGTCATGCTGGGGGCTCCGATGGGCTTGCGGGGTTGAGTTGACGGGTGCGTCAATTATGGCGTTGAAATGCCGCCCAAGCGACTCACAGCAGCCCGCTCAGCACCGCCTGCAAATCTGCGGGCAATGGCACCGGCCGGCGCGTGGCCCGGTCCACATAAACGTGCACAAAATGCCCCGCCGCCGCACATTGCGCCGCCCCACGCGCAAACAGGCCGACCTGGTAGCGCACGCTCGAGCGCCCCAGATGCGCCACGCGCAGGCCCGCTTCGACCGGCTCGGGGAAGGCCAGGGGGGCAAAGTAGTTGCACTGGGTTTCGATCACCAGCCCGATCACGGCCCCGGCGTGGATGTCGAGCACGCCGCGCTCGATCAGGTAGCCGTTGACCGCTGTGTCGAACCAGCTGTAATAAACCACGTTGTTAACGTGGCCATACACGTCATTGTCCATCCAGCGCGTCTGGATCGGCACGAAGTGGCGGAATTCGGTGCGCGCCAGCGGACTGGGCCGCTGGCTTGCAGTGGGGGCGCGGGGGTTGTCCATGCAGTGTCTCGATTTTCAGCCGTGATAGCCCTCTTGCGCCATGCTCTCGAAGCGCGTAAGCACATTGAGGAAGGTGAGCTTGACGGTGCCGGTGGGGCCGTTGCGCTGTTTGCCGATGATGATTTCGGCCACGCCCGGCTCTTTGCAGGCGTCTTTGGTGTAGTACTCGTCGCGGTAGATGAACATGATGATGTCGGCGTCTTGCTCGATGGCGCCGGACTCGCGCAAGTCGCTCATCATGGGGCGCTTGTCGGTGCGCGTCTCAACCGAGCGGTTGAGCTGCGAGAGCGCAATCACCGGGCACTGCAACTCCTTGGCCAGCATTTTGAGTCCGCGCGAGATTTCGCCCAGTTCGGTGGCGCGGTTTTCATCGCCCGAGGAACTGCCGCTCATGAGTTGCAAGTAATCCACCACGATCAGCCCCAGCTTGCCGCACTGGCGCGCTAGGCGGCGCGCGTTGGCGCGCAGCTCGGAGGGCGTCAGGCCCGCGCTTTCATCGATGTGCAAGGACACATGGCGCAGCTTCTCGATCGCTTCGGTCAGGCGCGGCCACTCCTCGTCGGTGAGCTTGCCGGTGCGCAAGCGCCCCTGGTGGATGCGCCCGATCGAGCCGACGATGCGCACCGCCAACTGCGCCGCCCCCATCTCCATCGAAAACACCGCCACCGGCAGCCCCTCGTTGAGCGCTACATGCTCGGCAATGTTGATGGCTAGGGCGGTTTTGCCCATCGAGGGCCGCGCCGCCAGCACCACCAGATCGCCCGCTTGCAGGCCCGAGGTCATGCGGTCGAGGTCGATGAAGCCAGTCGGCACGCCAGTGATGTCGTTCGGGTTGTCGGCCATTTCCTGCACCCGGTCGAGCAGGTTGACCACCAGCGTATCGAGCGACTGAAAACCCTGTTTGAGGCGCGAACCTTCTTCGCCGATGTGAAAAATCTTTTGCTCGGCCTCGTCCAGAATGGTGGCCACTGGCCGCCCCTTGGGGTTGAAGGCGCTGCCGGCGATTTCGTCGCTGGCGCCGATGAGTTTGCGCAAAATGGCGCGCTCGCGCACGATCTCGGCGTAGCGGCGGATGTTGCCGGCGCTGGGCACGTATTGCGCCAGCGAGTTGAGGTAGGCCAAGCCCCCGACCTCGTCGGCGCGCCCCTGGCTGTTCAGGTGCTCGAACACGGTGATCACATCGGCCGGCTTGCCGGCGTTGACCAAGGTGGCGATGGCCGCGTAGATGAGCTGGTGCTCGCGCCGGTAGCAGTGGGATTCGCTGATCAGGTCGGCGACCCGGTCCCAGGCGCCGTTATCGAGCAACAGGCCCCCCAGCACACTGGACTCGGCCTCGATCGAGTGCGGTGGCACGCGCAGTTGCGCCACTTGGGCATCCGGGAAAGCCCCCGGCGGCAGATCATCTAGAGCAAACACGGCTGACATGAATTTCCTTTCAGGCCGGCGATCTTAACCAGTGCGCCGCCTGGGTCCGCCGCCACTGTGTGCCCAACCGAGGCGCGCGGCTTGGACAGCCACGGTGGCGGCTCAGGTCAGCCCGGTGTCCACCTCGCGCCGCGCCAGCGCCAAGTAGGCTTTGCTCTGCATTTCGTTCAGGCGCGAGACGGTGCGCGGGAATTCGTGCGCCAGCGGGCCTTCGGTGTAGAGCTGCTCGGGCGGCACGGCGGCGGAGACGATGAGCTTGACACGCCGGTCGTACAGCACATCGACCAGCCAGGTGAAGCGCCGCGCCTGCGCCGCCATGTTCACGGGCAGGTGCGGCACGTGGCTGAGCAACACGGTGTGGAACTGGTTGGCGAGCTCCAAGTAGTCGTTTTGCGAGCGCGGGCCGCCGCACAGGGTGCGGAAATCGAACCACACCACGCCGCCAGCGCGGCGGATGGCGCGGATTTCACGCGCCTCGATCTGTAGCAGCGGCGCTTCGTCGCGCGCTTCGGCCAGGCGCTCAAAAGCCGCCTCCATCTGCGCCTCGGCCTCGGGCCCGAGCGGGCACAGGTAGAGCGGCAACTGCTCCAGCGTGCGCTGGCGGTAGTCGATGCCGTGATCCACATTGAGCACATCCATGTTGCGCTTGAGCCCTTCGATGGCGGGCAGGATGCGGTCGCGGTGCAGGCCGTCGGGGTACAGGCCGTCGGGGTGGAAGTTGCTGGTGGTGACGATGCCGATGCCGTATTTGCGCATGGCATCGAGCACGCGGTGCAGGATCATGGCGTCGGTCACGTCGGCCACATGGAACTCGTCGAAACACACCAGCCGGTAGCGCACGGCCATGCGCCGGCCCAGTTCGTCCAGCGGGTTCACGGTGCCTTGGAGCTCGGACAACTGGCGGTGCACCTCGCGCATGAACTCGTGAAAATGCAGCCGCGTCTTGCGCCGCAGTGGCACGGCGTTGTAAAAGCAGTCCATCAGAAAGCTCTTGCCGCGCCCCACGCCGCCGTACAGATACACCCCACGCGGGATCGGCAGCCGGTTGATGAACTTTTTCAGGGCGTTGGAGCGCCGTTGCTTGAAGTGCGTCCACTCAGCGGCGCAGCGCTCCAGCGCCTCGACGGCGCGCAGTTGCGCCGGGTCGCTCTGGTAGCCGCGCGCGCGCAATTCGGCCTCGTAGAGGGCGCGCACCGGCCCATAGCCCGGCTCGGGCACAGGAGGCAGATCGGGCATGGCGGGCCGCTGCGCCAGACTCAGAAGTTGAGCGCGCGCTTATCGACCGCCAGCGCCGCCTCTTTGGTGGCTTCGCTCAGGCTCGGGTGGGCGTGGCAGATGCGGGCGATGTCTTCGGCGCTGGCCTTGAACTCCATGGCCAGCACGGCTTCGGCGATGAGCTCGCTGGCCATGGGCCCGACGATGTGCACGCCCAAAATTTGATCGGTGGCGGCGTCGGCCAGCATTTTGACCATGCCGGTGGTATCACCCAGCGCGCGCGCCCGGCCGTTGGCCAGGAAGGGGAAGGTGCCGACCTTGTAAGCCACGCCCTCGGCCTTGAGCTGCTGCTCGGTGCGCCCGACCCAGGCGATTTCGGGGCTGGTGTAGATCACCCAGGGAATGGTGTCGAAATTCACATGCCCGTGCTGGCCGGCTATGCGCTCGGCCACCGCCACGCCCTCTTCTTCGGCCTTGTGCGCCAGCATCGGGCCGCGCACCACGTCGCCCACGGCCCACACGCCAGGCAGGTTGCTGCGGCAGTCGGCATCGACCACGATGGCACCGCGCTCGTCGAGCTGCAGCCCGACCGCCTGCGCGTTGAGCCCGGTGGTGTTGGGCACGCGCCCGATCGAGACGATCAGCTTGTCGGCCTCCAACGTCTGCGGCTCGCCTTTGGCGTTGGTGTAGGCGATGGCAACGCCTTTCTTGAGCGCCTTGATCTCGCCAACCTGCACCCCGAGTTCGATTTTCAGGCCCTGCTTGTCGAAGGCTTTTTTGGCCTCGCGCGCGATCTGTTCATCGACCGCGCCCAGGAACACCGGCAGCCCTTCGAGCACGGTCACATCGGCCCCGAGGCGGCGCCAGACCGAACCGAGTTCGAGCCCGATCACGCCCGAGCCGATCACGGCCAGCCGCTTAGGGGCAGCGCCCAGGCGCAAGCCACCGTCGTTGGAGAGCACGTTGACTTCGTCGAAAGGCACCCCCGGCAGCGCGCGGGCGCTGGAGCCAGTGGCCACAATCACCTGCTTGGCCGCCAGCGTCTGCGCTTCTGCGCCCGCCCCTGCCGCTACAGCGATCTCGTAGCCGCCTTCGAAGGCACGCACGAAGCTGCCACGGCCGTGGAAAAACGCCACCTTGTTTTTCTTGAACAGGTACAGGATGCCGTCGTTGTTTTGCTTGACCACCGTGTTTTTGCGGCCCAGCATTTGGCCCACGTCGATTTTGACTGCGCCGGTGCTGATGCCGTGCTCGGCAAAATGCAGCCGCGCATGCTCGAAATGCTCGGACGATTGCAGCAGCGCCTTCGAGGGGATGCAGCCGACGTTGGTGCAGGTGCCGCCGGGGGCCGGGCCGCCCTCGGCGTTGCTCCATTCGTCGATGCAAGCCACCTTGAAGCCGAGCTGGGCGGCGCGGATGGCGGCCACATAGCCACCGGGGCCGGCACCGATGACGATGAGGTCAAATGTTTGTGTCATGGCAGTGCGCTTTAGTCTCAGAGGTTGAACAGTAGGCGCGACGGGTCTTCGAGCGCCTCTTTCATCGCCACCAGGCTCAGCACGGCTTCGCGGCCGTCGATGATGCGGTGGTCGTAGCTCAGGGCCAAGTAGTTGATCGGGCGGATCACGATCTGGCCGTTTTCCACCACGGCGCGGTCTTTGGTGGCGTGTACGCCCAGAATGGCCGACTGCGGCGGGTTGATGATGGGCGTGGAGAGCATGGAGCCGAAGGTGCCACCGTTGGAGATGGAGAAGGTGCCGCCGCTCATTTCCTCGATGCCGAGCTTGCCGGCCTGGGCTTTTTGGCCGAATTCAGCGATCTTTTTCTCGATCTCGGCAAAACCGAGCTGGTCGGCGTTGCGGATGATCGGCACCACCAGCCCGCGCGGCGAGCCGACCGCGATGCCGATGTCGAAGTAGCCGTGATAGACGATGTCGTTGCCATCGACCGAGGCGTTGACGACCGGGAATTTTTTCAGCGCGTGCACCGCCGCCTTGACGAAGAAGCTCATGAAGCCGAGCTTGACGCCGTGCTCTTTCTCGAAACGCTCTTGGAAGCGCTTGCGCATTTCCATCACCGGCGCCATATTCACCTCGTTGAAGGTGGTCAGGATGGCGTTGCTGGCTTGCGACTGCAGCAGCCGCTCGGCCACGCGGGCGCGCAAACGGCTCATGGGCACGCGCTGCTCGGGGCGCTGGCCGAGGTCGAGGCTGGGAGCGGACACTTGTGGCAGGACCTGGGTGGGCACGCCGGTGGGGATGGCGGGGGCTGCTGCCTTGGCAGGTGCGGCTGCACCAGCGGCCACTGCCGCCAGCACGTCGCCCTTGAGCACGCGGCCGTCTTTGCCGCTCCCGCTCACGCTGCCAACGGCCAACTGGTGCTCGGCCAGCAGCTTGGCGGCGGCGGGCATGGCCACCTGGGCTTTGGAGGCGCTGGCGGCAGCAGCAACTGGGGCCGCTGCGGCGGCGGCGCTGGCCAGGCTGGTGGCCGTGATGGGGGCTACGGCAGGGGCGGCAGCGCCCACTTTGCCTTCGGTGTCGATGCGGGCGATGAGCTGCTCGGCCAAAACGGTGGCACCGTCGGCGACGACGATCTCGGCCAAGACTCCGGCAACCGGTGCCGGGACTTCAAGCACCACTTTGTCGGTCTCGACTTCGATCAGGATCTGGTCGGCGGCCACGGCCTCGCCCACCTTTTTCTTCCACTGCAACAGGGTGGCTTCGGCCACGGATTCCGACAACTGCGGGACTTTGACTTCTACGAGTGCCATGATGATTGCTATCCTTGAATGCGTATGAGCTGGGCCTGAATTGCGTAATTTCAGGGTTTATTTGGTGAGGATGAAACCCTTGAGCTTGCCAAAAGCGGCTTCGATCAGGGTTTTTTGCTGGTCTTGGTGCAGGTGCGCATAACCCACCGCCGGTGAGGCGGAAGCGGCGCGGCCGGCATAGCCGAGGCGCTGGCCTTCAACCATGTTGTCGTGGATGTTGTGCTGCACAAAGAACCAAGCGCCCTGGTTTTGCGGCTCGTCTTGGCACCAGACGATCTCGGTCGCGTTCGGGTAGCGCTTGAGCTCGGTCGAAAATGCCTTGTGCGGGAAGGGGTAGAGCTGCTCGACGCGGATGATGGCCACGTCGTGCGCGCCTTTTTCTTCGCGCTTTTTCACCAGGTCGTAATACACCTTGCCCGAGCAGGCCACCAAGCGCTTGACGGCGGATGCGTGTTTTGCCACCTCGGCGCTGTGCTCCGGGATCACGGTCTGGAAGCCGCCTTTGGTGAACTCGCTGATGGGCGAGGTGGCGTCTTTGTTGCGCAGCAGGCTCTTGGGGGTGAAGATCACCAGCGGCTTGCGCAACGGGCGCACCATTTGGCGGCGCAGCACGTGGAAAATCTGGCTTGCTGTGGTGGGTTGCACCAGTTGCATATTGGTGTCGGCCGCCAGTTGCAAAAAGCGCTCCACGCGCGCCGAGCTGTGCTCCGGCCCCTGGCCTTCGTAGCCATGCGGCAGCATCAGGGTGATGCCGTTGACGCGGCCCCACTTCACCTCGCCCGAGGCGATGAACTGGTCGATCACCACCTGGGCACCGTTGACGAAGTCGCCAAACTGCGCCTCCCAGATCACCAGCGTGTTGGGGTCGTTGGAGGCGTAGCCGTACTCGAAGCCCAGCACCGCTTCTTCGGAGAGGATGGAGTCGATGACCACGAACGGGGCCTGGTTATCGGCCACGTTTTGCAGCGGGATGTAGGTGCCTACGTCCCACTTCTCGCGGTTTTGGTCATGGATGACAGCGTGGCGGTGCGTGAAGGTGCCGCGGCCGCAGTCTTCACCTGACAGGCGCACCGCGTAGCCGCTGGCCACCAGCGAGGCAAAAGCCATGTGCTCGCCCATGCCCCAATCGACGTTGATCTCGCCGCGCCCCATATCGGCCCGGTCGGCATAGACTTTTTTCACCAGTTGGTGCGGCGTCACGCTGGCTGGCAAGGTGGTGATGCGCTCGGCCAAGCGCTTCCACTCGGCCAGAGGGATGGCGGTGTCGGCCGCATCGCTCCACTTTTTGCCCAAGAACGGGGCCCAATCAACCGCAAACTTGCTCTTGAAGTTGCTCAGCACCGGGTCCACCGTGTGCCGGCCTTCGTCGAGTGCGGAGCGGTAGGCTTTGAACATGTCGTCGCCCAGGGTCTCGCCCAGGCCTTGCGCCGCCAGTTTGTCGGCGTAGAGCTTGCGCGTGCCGGGGTGCTGCGCAATCTTTTTGTACATCAGCGGCTGCGTGAGGGCCGGAGTGTCTTGCTCGTTGTGGCCGAGCTTGCGAAAACAGACGATGTCGATCACCACATCCTTGGAGAAGGTCATGCGGTATTCGATCGCCAGTTGCGCTGCCAGCGCCACGGCTTCCGGGTCGTCGCCATTGACGTGCAGCACCGGCGCTTCGATCATCTTGACGATGTCGGTGCAGTACAGGGTCGAGCGGGCGTCGCGCGGGTCGGAGGTGGTGAAACCGATCTGGTTGTTGATGACGATGTGCACCGTGCCGCCGGTGGAGTAGCCGCGCGTCTGCGCCAGCGCCAGCGTCTCTTGCACCACGCCCTGGCCGGCGATGGCGGCGTCGCCGTGCACCAAAATGGGCAGCACCTGCTGGCCCTTGGTGTCGCCGCGGCGGTCCATGCGCGCGCGCACCGAACCTTCTACCACGGGGTTGACGATTTCTAGGTGCGAGGGGTTGAAAGCCAGGCTCAGGTGCACCGGGCCGCCGGGGGTGGAGACGTCGGAGCTGAAACCCTGGTGGTATTTCACGTCGCCCGAGGGCAGGTCTTCGGGGGCGGTGTGGTCGAATTCGGCAAACAAATCCTTGGGCATTTTGCCCAAGGTGTTGACCAGCACATTCAGGCGGCCGCGGTGCGCCATGCCGATCACGATCTCTTGCACGCCCTTGGCGCCGGCCTGCTGGATCACCCGGTCGATGGCCACGATGAAGCTCTCGCCGCCTTCGAGCGAGAAGCGTTTTTGGCCCACGTATTTGGTGTGCAGGAAGCGTTCAAGGCCTTCAGCGGCGGTGAGGCGGTCGAGGATGTGTTTTTTCTCGTCTACGCTGAAATTGGGCTTGCTGCGGATGCCTTCGAGCCGCTCTTGCCACCAGCGCTTTTGCGTCTGGTCGGTGAGGTACATGAACTCGGCCCCGATGGAGCCGCAGTAGGTTTCGCGCAGCGCGTTGAGCAGCTCGCGCAACGGCATGGTCTCACGCCGGAAAAAGGTGTTGTTGGTGCTAAAGACCGTTTCCTGATCGGCATCGGTGAAGCCGTAAAAGGCCGGATCGAGGTCGGGGATGGCTTCGCGTTCGGCGCGTTTGAGCGGGTCCAGGTCGGCCCAGCGCTGCCCCACATTGCGGTACGCGGCAATGAGCTGCTGCGAAAACACCTGCTTGCGCGCCAGTTCGGGGCTGGTGCCGGAGGCCACCACCACCTGCGTCACACCCTGCTTAGCGCGCTCGGCAAAGGCGTTGATGACGGGCAGATGCGGGACATCGCGTGCATCAGTGCCATCAAGGGCGGGAACGTGCTGGAGGGCGTCGAAGTAGCCGCGCCAAGAGTCGGGCACCGAGGTCGGGTCGGCGAGGTAGTTTTCGTACATCTCCTCGACATAGGGCGCATTGCCGCCGAACAGGTACGAATTGCCTTGATAGGCTTGGTAGACGCCAGAGGTCTGATTCATGAGATCGCTCGCCTTCGGTTTCCCTGCAGGAAACTCAAGTGGGTTGAAAACCTTCCGCGACACGGCTGCACCGGTTGGCGGATGCGACACGGGCCAAAATGACCTGTGCAGCCTCCGATTGTGCCACCGTTAGCGGGCTTAGGAAAAAATTTATGGTGCAGTGTCAGACGATTGGTTGACAGGAAGCTGACCGCTGGTGCCCACGTTGACACTGCCCGCCCCCACCGAAACCCCAACGCCCACGCCCACCCGCCCATCGCTGCCCACGCCCACCCCCACCGAGGTGCCGCGCCCCAAGGGCACGGAGACGCCGAGGTTGACGCTGGCGCAAGCCGTCAACAGCAGCGCGCTAAAAACCAAGGCCAAGCTCCGCAATGCAGCGGGAAAACGCGAAACCGTAAAACCGTTCATATAACCCCCGTGGGTTGCGAAATGGGCATAGTTTGGCAGCAATGGCCTGCTTGTGCTGGCGTGCCAGTGGTTTTCAAGCCAGCGCGGCAATCACCTCCGGCGGCGCCTGCACCAGCTCGATCAGCACACCCTCGCCGGCGATGGGGAATTCGGCGCTGGCCTTGGGGTGCATAAAGCAGATGTCGTGCCCGGCCGCGCCTTTGCGGATGCCACCGGGCGCAAAACGCACGCCCTGCGCCGTGAGCCACTGCACGGCGCGCGGCAAATCGTCCACCCAGAGCCCGATGTGATTGAGCGGCGTGGTGTGCACCGCCGGTTTGGCCTGCGCGTCGATGGGCTGCATCAGATCGACTTCCACCGCGTGGGCCCCGTGGCCGATGGTGCAGATGTCTTCCTCCACGTTTTCGCGCTCGCTGCGAAAGTGGCCCGTCACGGGCAGGCCCAGCAGTTGCACCCACAGCGTGTGCAGGCGCTGCTTGTCGGGTGCACCGATGGCGATCTGCTGCACGCCCAGCACCTTGAAGGGCCGGGGGCTCATTGTGAACGGCCGGGGGCTCATTGCTCGAACTCCACGATCGGCTGGTCCACCACTAGGCTCTCGCCCTTGGCCGCCAGCACCTGGGCCACCACGCCATCGGCGGCGGCAAAGAGCACGTTTTCCATTTTCATGGCCTCGATCACCGCCACCCGCTCGCCCGCCTGCACCTTCTGGCCCGGCTGCACCGCCACCTCCACCAGCAGCCCCGGCATGGGCGAGAGCACGAAGCGGCTCATGTCGGGCGGCTGCTTGAAGGGCATGATCCGGTGCAGCTCGGCCATGCGCGGCGACACCACCATGGCCTGCAAGCGCGTGCCATTGTGCTGCAGCACCAGCGCCAGCGGGTTGTTCGGCGCACCGCGCTCGATCTGCGCCGTGAAGGGCTGGCGGTTGCACTGGCCGCTGACGACGATGTCGTTGAGGCGCGAAGGCGAGTGGATCTGGTAGTGCTTAGGCCCCACATGCACCGAGGCGTAACCAGCCTCACCCACCAGCTCGTCCACATGCACCGGGGTGTAGCGGTGCGCGCCATCGCCCGCCAGGCTGATGACCACGTAATCCTGCCCCACCTTGACGCCGTAGCCTGGCAACTGCCCCGAGATGCCGGTGGCGCGCTGGCGGCTCTTGCGGCGCACGAAGGCGGCCAAGGCCACCAGAAAATCTGGGTCGGGGTGTGGCACGTCTTCGGCGCGAAAGCCGTGCGCGTAGTGCTGCGCGATGAAGCCGGTGTTGAAGTTCCCTGAGACAAAATCGGGGTGCGCCAGCAAGGCCGACTGGAACGGTATGTTGCTGCCGATGCCGCGTATCACAAAGCCGTTCAGCGCCTCGCGCATGCGCGCAATCGCGTCGGCGCGGTCGCGGCCGTGCACGATCAGTTTGGCGATCATCGAGTCGTAGTACATCGGGATTTCGCCGCCCTCGAACACCCCGGTATCAACGCGCACGCCACCAAAGGCCGCATCGGCCTCCCCCGCTGCAGGCTTGGGGCCCGCTGCAAACAGCGTCTGCTCAGGCGGGGTGAAGCGCACCAGGCGCCCGGTCGAGGGCAGGAAGTTGCGAAAGGGGTCTTCGGCGTTGATGCGGCACTCGATCGCCCAGCCCTGGCGCTGCACCTGCTCCTGCGTCAGGGGCAGCGGCTCGCCGGCGGCAACGCGGATCATGAGCTCCACCAGATCGAGCCCGGTGACGCACTCCGTGACCGGGTGCTCCACCTGCAAGCGGGTGTTCATTTCGAGGAAATAAAAATCCTGCTCCTTGCCCACCACAAACTCTACCGTGCCCGCGCTCTGGTACTGCACCGCCTGCGCCAGCGCCACCGCCTGCTCACCCATGGCGCGGCGCGTGGCCTCGCTGATGAAGGGCGAAGGCGCTTCTTCGATCACCTTCTGGTGCCGGCGCTGGATCGAGCACTCGCGCTCGCCCAAGTAGATCACGTGCCCGTGCGCGTCGCCCAGCACCTGGATTTCGATGTGGCGCGGCTCTTGCACGAATTTTTCGATGAAGATGCGGTCGTCGCCAAAGCTGTTGCGCGCCTCATTCTGGCAGGCCGTGAAACCCTCCAGCGCCTCTTGGTCGGAGTGGGCCACGCGCAGCCCCTTGCCGCCGCCCCCGGCGCTGGCCTTGATCATGACGGGGTAGCCGATGCCGCGCGCGATCTGCACCGCCTGCTGCGCACTCTCGATCACGTCGTTGTAGCCGGGGATGGTGCTCACGCCCGCCGCTTGCGCCAGCTTTTTGGAGGCGATCTTGTCGCCCATGGCGGCAATGCTATGCGCCTTGGGACCGATGAAGACGATACCCTCGGCCTCGCAGCGGCGCGCAAAATCTTCGTTTTCGCTCAAAAAGCCGTAGCCGGGGTGGATAGCCTGCGCCCCCGTGGCCTTGGCGGCGGCGATGAGCTTGTCAGCCACCAAGTACGACTCGCGGCTCGGTGCCGGGCCCAGCAGCACGGCCTCGTCGGCCAGCTTGACATGGCGTGCCTCGCGGTCGGCCTCTGAATACACCGCCACCGTGGCGATGCCCAGCTTGCGCGCGCTGGCGATCACGCGGCAGGCGATTTCACCTCGATTGGCGATCAGGATTTTTTTAAACATGGTGAGTGCCCTGGTATCACAGCGGAATGTTGCCGTGCTTGCGCCACGGGTTGTCGATTTTTTTGTCTTTGAGCATGACCAGCGAGCGGCACAGGCGCTGGCGCGTTTCGTGTGGCAGGATCACGTCGTCGATGTAGCCGCGCTCGGCCGCCACAAAGGGGTTGGCAAAGCGGCGCTTGTACTCGGCTTCGCGCTCGGCGAGCTTGGCCGGGTCTTTCTTTTCTTCGCGAAAAATGATCTCCACCGCGCCCTTGGCGCCCATGACGGCGATCTCGGCGTTGGGCCAGGCCAGGTTCACGTCGCCGCGCAGGTGCTTGGAGGCCATCACGTCGTAGGCACCGCCGTAGGCCTTGCGCGTAATCACCGTGATCTTGGGCACCGTGGCTTCGGCGTAGGCGTAGAGCAGCTTGGCCCCGTGCTTGATGATGCCGCCGTACTCCTGGCTGGTGCCGGGCATGAAGCCGGGCACATCGACAAAGGTGATGACCGGAATGTTGAAGGCATCGCAAAAGCGCACAAAGCGCGCCGCCTTGATGCTGCTCTTGATGTCGAGACAGCCCGCCAGCACCAGCGGCTGGTTGGCCACGATGCCCACGGTCTGGCCGTCGAGGCGCGCAAAGCCCACCAAGATGTTCTTGGCGTAGTCGGGCTGCAGTTCGAAAAAGTCGCCGTCGTCCACGGTTTTGAGGATCAGCTCCTTCATGTCGTAGGCTTTGTTGGGGTTGTCAGGCACTAGGGTGTCGAGGCTGCGCTCGACGCGCCCGACCGGGTCGCCACTGGGGCGCAGCGGCGCCTTTTCACGGTTGTTCAGCGGCAGGTAGTTGTAAAGGCGGCGCAGCATAAGCAGCGCTTGCACGTCGTCGTTGCAAGCCAGATCGGCCACGCCGCTGCGTGTGGTGTGGGTGACGGCGCCGCCCAACTCCTCGGCCGTCACTTCCTCGTGCGTCACGGTTTTCACCACTTCGGGGCCGGTGACGAACATGTAGCTGCTGTCTTTGACCATGAAGATGAAGTCGGTCATGGCCGGCGAATAGACCGCGCCACCCGCACTCGGCCCCATGATCAGGCTGATCTGCGGGATCACGCCGCTGGCCAGCACATTGCGCTGAAACACCTCGGCGTAGCCGCCGAGCGAGGCCACGCCCTCTTGGATGCGCGCGCCGCCCGAGTCGTTGAGTCCGATCACCGGCGCCCCCACCTTCATGGCCTGGTCCATCACCTTGCAGATTTTTTCGGCATGCGCCTCGCTCAAGGCGCCGCCAAAGACGGTGAAATCCTGGCTGTAAACAAACACCAGGCGGCCGTTGATCATGCCGTAGCCAGTCACCACGCCGTCGCCGGGCACGCGTTGCTCGGCCATGCCAAAGTCGGTGCAGCGGTGTTCAACGAACATATCCCACTCTTCGAAGGTGCCTTCGTCGAGCAGGATGTCGAGGCGTTCGCGCGCCGTCAGCTTGCCTTTGGCGTGCTGTGCGTCGATGCGTTTTTGCCCCCCACCCAGCCGGGCGGCGGCGCGCTTTTGTTCCAATTGGTCGAGGATTTCTTGCATAGGTCTCTCAGTTGGGTGTGCTACTGTGATGCGCCGCCAGCAGCCGGCGCGCCGCCACCGAGGCGGCCAGGCTGCCGTCGGCCACGGCACGGGTTGTGGATTCGAGTATGTGCTGCACGGCGGGATTGTGGTGCAAGGCCTGCTGCAAGCCGGCTTGCACCCGCTCCCACATCCAGGCCAGCGCCTGCTGCTGGCGCCGCGCCGCCAGGCGTCCGTCGGCGCTTTGCAGGCGCCGAAACTCGCACACAGCGGCCCAGAACGCTTCCAGCCCCTGGGCGCGCAGGGCGCTGAGCTCAAGCACTTGCGGGTGCCAGTGCGGGGCCTCGTGGGCTGCGCGCTCGTTCCAGCCCAGCAGGCGCAGCGCGGCCGAAATCTGGGCCCGGGCGCGGGTCGCGGCCGCCGGGTCGAGGTCGGCCTTGTTGATCAGCACCAGGTCGGCGCGCTCCATCACGCCGCGCTTGATGGCTTGCAGCTCGTCGCCGGCGTTGGGCAGTTGCAGCAGGCAAAAGAGGTCGGTCATGTCGGCCACGGCGATCTCGCTCTGGCCCACGCCCACGGTTTCGACGATCACCACGTCAAAACCCGCCGCTTCGCACAGCAAAATGGTTTCGCGCGTTTTTTCGGCCACCCCGCCCAAGGTGCCACTGCTGGGGCTGGGGCGGATGTAGGCGCGCTCGTGGTTGCTCAGGCGCTCCATGCGCGTTTTGTCGCCCAGAATCGAGCCGCCGGAGATGCTGCTCGACGGGTCCACCGCCAGCACCGCGACACGATGGCCCAGGCCGATCAGGTGCAGCCCCAGCGCCTCGATGAAGGTGCTTTTGCCCACCCCCGGCACACCGCTGATGCCGAGCCTAAAACCCTTGCCCGTGTGCGGCAGCAAGGCCGTGAGCAAATCATCCGCTTGGGCGCGGTGATCGGCGCGGGTCGATTCCAGCAGCGTGATGGCCTTGGCTAGGGCGCGGCGCTGCGCCATGGGGGTTCCGGATACGAGGTTTTGCGTGAGCCTTTCGACAGAGCCTGTCCCGAGCCCTTCGACAAGGCCAGTCCTGAGCTCGTCGAAGGGCTCAGGGCGAACGGAGGTTGTGGATTCGCGGTGTTGGACACCCCGCTCGGGCTGCCCCCCACTCCGTTCCGGCTGCCCCCCATCCCGTTCGGGCTGAGCTTGTCGAAGCCCTTGCGCGATGTTGGAACGCGCCAAGGCCTGAACCCGCTTCCAATCCCCAGCGATCAATGCCTCCTTCTTTGCCCTTGACCAACCCTTGATCTGCCGCTCAAAAGCCAATGCTCCCTCGCGCGACTCGAACTCACCCTGCCATACCAACTGAACCGGCTTTCGCGTTGCCGTGTAGCCGGTGTCGCCGGCCTGATGCTGCGACATACGCACATCCAGATCGTCGGTGTGACCCGCGTAATAGGTGCCGTCACAGCACAGCAACAGGTAAACGTAGAAGGGTTTCACGCGAACGGTGTGTGTGAGGGCTTCGACAAGCTCAGCCCGAACGGAGTGGGGCGCATCCCGAACGGAGTGGGGCTCATCCCAAACGGAGTGGGGCGCATCCCGAACGGATTGGGGCGCATCCCGAACGGATTGGGGCTCAGCCCGAACGGAGCATTGCTCACGGCTGCAGCGCCTTTTTGATCTGCTCCAGCACGTCTTTGGCGCTGGCTGGGATCGGGGTGCCGGGGCCGTAGATGCCTTTGACGCCGGCCTGGTACAGAAATTCGTAATCCTGGCGCGGGATCACGCCGCCGACGAAAACGATGATGTCATCCGCCCCCTGGCGATTCAATTCCTTGATGATGGCCGGCACCAGCGTCTTGTGGCCAGCCGCCAGCGTGCTGATGCCCACCGCGTGCACGTCGTTTTCTATCGCCTGGCGCGCGCATTCTTCGGGGGTCTGGAACAGCGGCCCGATATCGACATCGAAGCCGAGGTCGGCAAAGGCCGTGGCCACCACCTTGGCGCCGCGGTCGTGCCCGTCTTGGCCGAGCTTGGCGATCAGCACGCGCGGCTGGCGCCCTTGCGCCTGGGCAAAGTCGGCGATTTCTTGCTGCAAGGCGGCCCAGCCCTGGGCACTGTCGTAAGCGGCGGCATACACTCCAGTCACCTTTTGTGTGTCGGCGCGGTGGCGCCCGTAAACCTGCTCCAGCGCATCCGACACCTCGCCCACCGTGGCGCGCAGGCGCATGGCGCGGATCGAGAGTTCCAATAAATTGCCCTGCCCCGATTGTGCCGCCGCCGTGAGCTCGGCCAGCGCGGCCTGCACCTGGGCGCTGTCGCGGCGGGCACGCATGGCCTTGAGGCGCTCGACTTGCTGCTCGCGCACCTTGTGGTTGTCCACCTCCAACGTGTCGATCGCGTCTTCTTGTGCCAGCTTGTATTTGTTCACTCCCACGATCACATCGCGCCCGCTGTCGATGCGCGCCTGCTTTTCGGCCGCGCTGGCTTCGATCTTGAGCTTGGCCCAGCCCGAATCCACGGCGCGCGTCATGCCACCCAGGGCGTCCACTTCTTCAATCAAGGCCCAGGCCTGGTCCGCCATGTCATGCGTCAGTTTCTCCATCATATAACTGCCGGCCCACGGGTCCACCACATTCGTGATGTGGGTTTCTTCCTGGATGATGAGCTGGGTGTTGCGCGCAATGCGCGATGAAAACTCGGTCGGCAGCGCGATCGCCTCGTCGAAACTGTTGGTGTGCAGGCTCTGGGTGCCGCCAAACACCGCCGCCATGGCCTCGATGGTGGTGCGCACCACGTTGTTGTAGGGGTCTTGCTCGGTCAGGCTCCAGCCGCTGGTCTGGCAGTGCGTGCGCAGCATCAGGCTCTTGTCTTTTTTGGCCCCAAAGCCCTTCATGATGCGGCACCAGAGCAGGCGCGCGGCGCGCATCTTGGCGATTTCGAGGTAAAAGTTCATCCCCACCGCCCAGAAAAAACTCAGGCGGCCCGCGAATTCGTCCACATCCATGCCCTTGGCCAAGGCGGTTTTCACGTACTCGCGGCCATCGGCGAGCGTGAAGGCCAATTCGAGCGCCTGGTTGGCACCGGCCTCTTGCAAGTGGTAGCCGCTGATGCTGATCGAGTTGAACTTGGGCATCTGCTGCGCCGTGTACTCGATGATGTCGCCGATGATGCGCATCGAGGGCTCGGGCGGGTAGATGTAGGTGTTGCGCACCATGAACTCTTTGAGGATGTCGTTCTGGATGGTGCCGCTCAAGGCCGATTGCGCCACCCCCTGCTCCTCGGCCGCCACCACGTAGCCGGCCAGCACCGGCAGCACGGCGCCGTTCATGGTCATGCTCACGCTCACGCGCCCGAGGTCGATGCCGTCGAACAGGATTTTCATGTCCTCCACGCTGTCGATCGCCACCCCGGCCTTGCCGACGTCGCCAAAAACGCGCGGGTGGTCGGAGTCGTAGCCCCGGTGCGTGGCCAGATCGAAGGCCACCGAGACGCCCTGCCCGCCCGCCGCCAGCGCCTGGCGATAAAAGGCGTTGGATTCTTCGGCGGTGGAGAAACCGGCGTACTGGCGGATGGTCCACGGCCGCACCGCGTACATGGTGGCCTGCGGGCCGCGGATGAAGGGCTCGAAGCCGGGCAGCGTGTCGGTGTAGGGCAGGCCCTGCAGATCGGCCGCGGTGTAGAGCGGCTTGAGCGTGAGCCCTTCGGGCGTGCGCCAGTTGAGCGACTCGGGCGCGGCGCCTTTGAGCGACTGGGTAGCCGCAGCGCGCCAGTCGGCCAATGTGGCGGTTTTGAATTCGGGTTGCATCCGCGTGCCAGACGCGGAACTGGGCTCAGGACTCGACATGGGAACCTCTCAAAGCCCAGAAGGGCGTACATCATGTGGCCGGATTTTAGCGCATTTGTAATTATTGATTCAAAATTTCGGCGCGGCTACAATCTAACCCATGCCACTTACCGCCCCCTTGCGCCCGCGCGCCCTCTACCAAGAGGTTGCCGAGCGCCTGCGGCTGCGCATATTCAAGCGCGAGCTGGCCCCGGGCGAGTGGATCGACGAGCTCAAAATCGCCGCCGAACTCGGCATCAGCCGCACCCCGTTGCGCGAAGCGCTCAAGGTGCTGGCGGCAGAGGGGCTGGTGACCATGAAGCTGCGCCGCGGCGCCTACGTGACCGAGGTCTCGGAGCAAGACTTGCGCGAGGTCTATGAGCTGCTGGCGCTGCTGGAGTCCGACGCAGCCGCTGCCGCCTGCCGCCGCGCCAGCGCCGAGCAACTGCTGCATTTGCAAAAACTGCACCAGCAGCTCGAAGCAGCGGCCCAAGCTGCCCCCGAAGCCGCGCTCGCAGCGGCAGACGATCCGCCCACCGACGCTCGCCCAAGCACACCCGAGCGCTTTCTGGCCGCCAACGAGGCCTTTCACCTGCAGTTGCTGCAACTGGCTGGCAACCGCTGGCGCATGCAGGTGGTGGCCGATCTGCGCAAGGTCATGAAGCTCAACCGCCACGGCTCGCTCCTGCGCCAAGGGCGCTTGCAGGAATCGCTGCACGAGCACCGCGCACTCATGGCGGCGTTGCAAGCGCGCGACCCCGAGCAAGCGCGGCAACGAATGGCCGCACACTTTGCCCAAGGCCTTCGTGCAGCGATTTGATTTTTATACTAAAATCGGTTCGTACGCGATAATACGACAGGGATGTCTACGCCACGAACCCAACCTTGAACGCCTCAACCTTCAGTCAACTAGAGCTTGAATACCAAGCCATTTTGCAAAATGCCTGGATCGGCATCCTGCTCACGCGCCGGCGTGTGGTGGAGCATTGCAACCCGCGCGCGGCCGAGCTTTTTGGCTGGCCGCAGGGTGAGCTGATCGGCCAAGCGGCCTCGGTGCTTTATTTTTCAGAACCCGATTACGCCGACATGGGGCAGCAGGCCTCGCATCTGCTGGGTGCGGGCTTGTTGTTCGAGCAAGAGCGCCTGATGCGCAAGCGCGATGGCAGCGCCGTGCACTGCCACCTGCGCGCCAAAGCCGTCAACCCGAGCAACAGCGCCGACGGCACGATCTGGATCCTTGAAGACATCGGCGAGCGCAAGCGCGCCGAATCGCAGTTGCGCCGTCTGCTGCTGCAGCAACAGGCCATCTTGGAAAACGCCAGCGTCGGCATTTTGTTCACCTGCAACGGCCTGATCGAGCACTGCAACCCGCGCTTCGAGGAACTGCTGGGCTACGGCCCGGGCGAATTGCTGGGCAACACCGCCGAGGTCTTTTTCAACTCCCCGGACGACTACCAGCGTTTCGGCCAAACCATCGAAGCCCGTCTGGGTGCAGGGGAGCGCATCGACATCGAGTGGCGCAACCGCCGCCGCGATGGCTCGCTGGGGTGGTTCAGGCACTTGGCGCGTGCGCTGCCGCGGGCCGGTGAAGAAAAAATCACGATCTGGATCAGTGACGACATCAGCCAGCGCAAGGCGGTAGAACAAGAGCTGGCCAGCGCCCACGCCGAACTCGAGCGTCGCGCCAACTTTCTGGCCTTTCACGACGCCCTCACCGGGCTGCCCAACCGCTTGTTGTTGCAGGACCGGCTGCAGTTTGCCCTTGCGCAAGCCGGACGCGACGGCCAACACCTCGCCCTGCTCTGCCTGGACCTTGACAACTTCAAGCACATCAACGACACCCTCGGCCATGCCGCAGGCGATGTGCTGCTGCAGCAAGTCGCCCAGCGCCTGCAGGGCTGCCTGCGCGACTCCGACACCCTGAGCCGCCAAGGGGGCGATGAGTTTGTGGCCCTTCTGAGCAACCTGGGCAACAGCCACGATAGCCACGCCACCGTGCAAGTGCTGAGCAAAATCACGGCCAGCATGGAGGCCCCGTTCGTACTCGAAGCCCATGAACTGGTGCTGAGTTTCTCCATCGGCATTGCGCTCTACCCCAACGACGGACTCGACTTCCACACCCTGCTGCGCAAGGCCGACATGGCCATGTACCGGGCCAAAGAGTCGGGCCGCAACAGCCACCACTTCTTCAATGACGACATGGGCCTGCAAGCCGGCGAGCACTTGCGGCTGCGCAGCGGTCTGCGCCGGGCACTCGAACAAGGCGAGCTGCAACTGCATTACCAGCCCCAGTTCGATTTGCGCAGCGGTGCCTTGGTCGGGGCCGAGGCGCTGCTGCGTTGGCAGCACCCCGAGCACGGGCTGATCCCTCCAGCCCGCTTTATCCCGGTGGCCGAAGAAAGCGGGTTGATCGTTCCCATCGGCGCGTGGGTGATCGAGGAAGTTTGCCGCCAAGGCCGCGCCTGGCTCGACGCCGGACACCAGCCGCTGCTGCTGGCGGTTAATTTGTCGGCGGTGCAATTCAAGCGCGGCGACCTCGAGGCCACGCTGCGCCAGGCGCTGCAGCGCAGCGGCTTGCCCGCGCACCTGCTGGAGCTGGAACTGACCGAATCGCTGCTGCTGCACAACACCCAAGCCATGTTGGAGCTGGTGCGCCGGCTCAAACGCCTGGGGGTCAAGCTGTCGATCGACGATTTTGGAACCGGCTACTCCAGCCTCTCGTACCTCAAGCGCTTCGAGGTGGATAAACTCAAGATCGACCAGTCCTTCGTGCGCGACCTGCTCACCGACCCGGACGACGCCGCGATCGTGCGCGCCATCATCCAAATGGCCGCCAGCCTGGGGCTGCGCACCATCGCCGAGGGGGTGGAGTCGGCAGCGGTGGCCGAACGCATCGCCGCTTTGGGCTGCGACCAAGCCCAAGGCTACCACTACGCCCGCCCCATGCCAGCGGCAGCGTTCACCGATTACTTGCAGCGCACTGCTAAAATCTAGCCCAATTTTCCATGAGACCCAACGGCCCCATGGTTGGCGCAAGTCTGGTTACCATTGCGGCACCCACTTCTGCCCGTAGCTCAGCTGGATAGAGCAACGGCCTTCTAAGCCGTAGGTCACAGGTTCGACCCCTGTCGGGCAGGCCATAAAATCAACAGGTTAGCGCACTTTTCTAATGTTGCTGATCGGTCTAGCCAACCCATCTTGCAGATCATCTTCTGGGCTGAGAAGCTTGGGGGGCTAGGCGTGTTTCGTTCAGCCCCAAAACAGCAGGCAGTCGCGCCCCTGCACCAGCAACTGCACCGGACGCCCCAGCGGCAGCAACACTTTGGTGGGCACGTGCCCAAAAGGCAAGCCGGTGAGCACCGGAACGCGCACCTGGCTGCGCAGCCACTGCAGCACGCTGGCCAGTTTGAAGCCTCGGTCGTGCGGCGTTAACTGGAAGCGGTTAAAGGCACCCAGCACGATGGCGCGCTGGCGCTGCAACAGCCCGGCGTGCAGCAACTGGCTGAGCATGCGCTCGATGCGGTAGGGGTGCTCGCCCACGTCCTCAAGGAACAAGATACCGCCATCGATGGCTGGCAGGTAGGGGGTGCCCACGAGGCTGCTGAGCACCGACAGGTTGCCCCCCCACAGCGCAGTGGCCTCGACCGACCAGCCTTCGGCTTGGGCGACATGGGCGAGCTCGGGGTGGGCACGCAAATCGGCCGCAGGCAAGCGCCAGCCAGTGCCCTCGCCCACTCCGGCGCACAAATCCTCGAAACAGGCTTGCATGATTTCGTCGGGCGGGTCGGGCGCGGCCCAGTCTTCCAGCAGGGCCGGGCCAGCCCAGGTGCTGCCCCCGGTTTGTGCCAGCACGGCCAGTTGCAAGGCGGTGAAGTCGCTCAAGCCCACCCAGGCGCTGCCGCGCTCGATCGAGCTTTGAATGGCCGCATAAGGCAGATTGGCCAGCAGCCGCGTCAGGCCATAGCCGCCGCGGCTGGTGAGCAAGACCTCGGCCCCGCTGGCCGCAGCGCGGCCGATGGCGGACAGGCGCGTGGCGTCGTCGCCGGCAAAGCGCTGCGCACTGGCGAGCGCGTCGGGGTCGATTTCCACCTCATGGCCCAAGGCCTGCAGGCGTTTGATGGCGCGCTTGAAGCCGGGCCGGTCGCGCACGGCCCCGCTGGGGGAATACACATAGAGGTGGCTCATGGGGGCTGATTATGCGTTGCCCGGCCCGGGGTTTTCAGCTTGCATCGGGTTGCAGAGCGGGGGCTGCGTCGCGAAAGGCCGCCAGTTCGGCGCAGGCGGCGTCGATCGCAGCGATGCACGGCCAGCGCGCGACATCGACTTTGAAACGGCGCGCGCTCTCGACTTGGGGCACGAGGTACACATCGGCCAAGGTCGGTGCATTACCAAAGCAGAACCTGTTGCGCCGGGCATCGGCGCTCAGCAGGGCTTCGAGCGCATCAAAGCCGGCCGCGATCCAGGTCTGGCACCAGACGCGCACCGCGGCTTCATCACAGCCGAGCGTTTTGCGCAGGTATTCGAGGATGCGGCGGTTGTTGACCGGATGGATATCGCAACCGACGATCGCGGCCAGCGCACGCACCCGGGCGCGGCCATCGGGGTCTGAGGGCAGCAGCGCCGGCGTGGGGTAGCGCTCTTCGAGCCATTCGATGATCGCGGGCGACTGGATCAGCGTCAGGTCGCCGTCGGTGAGCGCGGGTACGAGCTGCTGCGGGTTCAGCGCCTTGAACGCGGCACCCAAGTGCGCCTCGGTGCGCAGGTCCACCGCCACGTACTCGTATTCCAAGCCCTTTAGGTTGAGCGCGATGCGCAGCCGGTGCGAGGTGCCGCTGCGAAAGAAGTTGTACAGTTTCATGGTGTTAAGCTCAATCCTTCACCAAACAGTTGCCCACGTTCCAGCCGTAGAGCCATTCGATCGCATCGTAGAAACGCTCCTGCGTGCGGCCCTTCCACAGCTCGTTGCGCACCAGCCGCTCGACGCCCTTGGCGTGGTAGATGCGCCCCATCTCACGCGACGACAGCACGATGCGCGCCGTGCGCGCGACGCGCGAACGTTGGTAGCGTTCGAAGGCTTGGTCGAAGTCGTTGCCGTGCACGCGCAGCGCCTCGCCCAGCGTCACGGCGTCTTCCATCGCCATGCAGGCGCCTTGGGCCATGTATTGGGTCGTGGGGTGCGCAGCGTCGCCAAGCAGCGTGACGCGGCCGTAGGTCCACTGCGCAATCGGTTCGCGGTCGGCGGTGGCCCAGCGCTTCCAGCTCTTGGGCAGGTCGATGAGCTGACGCGCACGCGGACTGATGCCCTGAAAGTAGCTCTGCACCTCCTCTTTGCTGCCATCGGTGACGCCCCATTCCTCGGCTTTGCGGCTGTGGAAGGTGACAACCACGTTGTACTGCTGGCCGCCGCGCAGCGGGTAATGCACGAGGTGGCAATTGGGGCCGGCCCACAGGCTGGCGGCGTTCCACTGCAAATCTTCGGGGAAGTCTTGCTTGTCGATCACGGCGCGGTACACCACATGGCCGGTGACGCGCGCCGGGTCGCCCACGTACTGTTGGCGCACCACCGACTTGGAGCCATCGGCCCCAATCAGCGCGATACCCTGATGAGCTATCCCATTCTGATCATAGACCACAACACCCTGATCGTTTTGCTCGATCCGCTCGACCCGGGTCGAAGTCAGGAACTCGACCCGACCCGTCTCCTGCGCCCCCTCGAGCAGCGAGAGGTGCACGTCCACGCGATGGATCACGGCATAGGGGTTGCCAAAGCGCTGGCGAAAGGCGGCGCCGGTCTCGATGCGGCCGATCTGGCGCTCATCGATGGCATCGTGCATCACCATGTAATCGGTGTACACCGCCCGGGCGCGCGCCTTGTCGCCCACGCCCAAGGCGTCGAAGGCGTGAAAGGCGTTGGGGCCGAGCTGGATGCCGGCGCCAATCTCTCCGATTTCGGGGGCCTGCTCCAGCACCTTGACTTGAAAGCCACGGCGCACCAAGGCCAGCGCAGCGGCAAGGCCGCCTATGCCGCCGCCTGCGACGAGCACCGGAAGTTCGGCAGGGGTTTGTGGGTTCATGTTTGTCTCCTCGATTGGGATGGGGGGCTTAGGCGCTGATCATTATTCGGCCGCGCCGACGTTCAGCACGACTTCGCCCACGCCCTCGATGCGGCCGGTGATGCGGTCGCCGCTCTGCACCGGGCCCACGCCTTCGGGCGTGCCGGTGTAGATCAGATCGCCCGGCTCCAGGTGGTAGAACTTCGACAGGTCGGCAAGGAGCTCGCGAATGTTCCAGATCAGCATCGACAGATCGGCACTTTGCTGCGCCTTGCCATTGACCTGCAACTCGATGGCACCGCGCTCGAGCACGCCCAAGCCCGCGGCGGGCACGATCTCGCTGCACACCGCCGACTGCTCAAAGTTCTTGCCCAAGTCCCAAGGGCGGCCCTGCTCACGGGCCACCAACTGCAGGTCGCGGCGCGTCATGTCCAAACCGGCCGCATAGCCAAAGATCAGGCTATCGGCTTGAGCCTCACTTACGCGAAAGCCGGGCTGGCCGATCGCCACCACCAGCTCCATTTCATAGTGGTAATTTGCAGTGCCCGGCGGGTACGGCACGGTGGCACCGGAGGGCACCAGCGTCGAGGCATCCTTGAGAAAGTAAAAAGGGCTCATCGTGGCCTTGTCCACCGGGCGCCCCATCTCAACCGCGTGCGCATGGTAGTTGCGCCCGACACAGAAAATGCGCTTAACAGGAAAACGAGCATCTTGGCCGCGCACCGGCAAGGAATGGACCGGGGACGGGCTCCACAGGTAGGTGGTGGGGTTCATGGGGGTACTTCTGCGTGGTGGGATGGGGGTGGGTGCTGGAGCAGTATGCACAAGCCTAGGCGGTGCCGCGTTGCTCGTACACACCGAGCTTTTTGTGCAGCGGCGACTCGTCGGCAATGAAGACGAAAGCCGCTTCGGTGGCCGAGGGGTTGTTGAGCGTGACCGGCGTGTAGCCGGGGGCGCAACAGGTGTCGGCGGCGGCGAGCGCGTAGCCTTGGCCGTCGATGTCGATGCGGGCCGCGCCTTCGATCAGGTGAAACACCATCGCTGGCGAGCGCGTGGGCAGGCGCAGTACCTCGCCGGGGCGCAGCATCAGGGCCGAAAAGCCCAGAATGTTCTGGCAGTCGGCACCGGTTTCGGGGTTTACATAGGCCACTTGCACCGCCTCCACCTCTGGCTGGGTTTCGGCCAGCGCGAGCAGCGCAGCGCGCACCTCGGCCCAAGGGTAGCGCAGCATCGGATAGCGGCGCGCGCTGCCCCGGCTGAACACCGGCGAAGGGACGATCCCACCACGGGCATAGACGCGCTCGACGCAGCTTGCGCGCACATCCTGCACCTTGCCTTCGATGGCGTAAGAGGTTTCGGTGTAGTAGATCAGCGGCAGGTCGAGCACGTCGAGCCAGACCACCGGCTCGCTGCCGTCGTGGCCGTGCTCGTGCCACAGGCCCGTCGGGGTCAGGATGAGGTCGCCGCGGTTCATCGGGCATTTCTCGCCGTCGATGGTGGTGTAAGCGCCTTCACCTTCGACGATCATGCGCACGGCGTTGGGCGTGTGGCGGTGCGCCGGGGCCCATTCGCCAGGCAACAAAAGCTGCATACCCAAGTAGATCGAGGCGCTGGCCTGCATCTTCTCTAGGCCGTGGCCGGGATTGGCGAGCACCAGCACGCGGCGCTCGGCTTTCTCGATCGGGGTGAGTTCGCCGGCGCGCAGCAGCAACGGGCGCAGCGCCGCGTAAGACCAATGCGTCGGGCGGGTGCGTGGCCCGGGCCGATTCGGCGGCAGCACCGCGCGCAGGCTGGGCCACAGCGGCACCAGATTTTGGGCGCTGAGGGCCTGGCGGTATTCAAGGGGCAACTCGTCCAAGGTTCCAAGCGATTGCATGGCTCATGTCTCCGGTCTGTGGGTGATCCAGCTGTGAACCGTTTTCTGCACTGGATCCTTGCATAGGTGTGGCACGGACTGTAGCAACGGACTAAAATTCGAGCAATGCAATGCGTCGAATAAAGCAAATTCGATTTTCGAATAATGCCCACAGCCCCACTCAACCTCGATTTTCGCCTGCTGCAGGTTTTTGACGAAATCTACAAAACCCGCAGCGTGAGCCGCGCTGCAGACCAGCTCGGCCTGGCCCAGCCGGCGGTGAGCATCGCGCTGGGCAAGCTGCGCCAGCACTTTGATGACCCGCTGTTTGTGCGCACTTCAACCGGAATGGACCCCACGCCGCTCGGTGATGCGCTGGTGCAACCCATGCGGCGCGCCATCGATGCACTGGGGGAAGCGCTCGGTTATCGCGCACGCTTCGAGCCGGCCAGCGTCGAGCGCACCTTCTCGATCGCCATGGCCGACATCTCGCAACTGGTGTTGCTGCCCAGCCTGTGGGAGCGGCTGCGCAAGGTGGCACCGGGCGTGCACATCAACGTGGTGAACCTGTCGGCCGAGACGGCGCGCATGCTCGAAGCGGGCGAAGTGGATCTGGCGCTTGGATTTCTGCCGCAGCTCGATGCCGGTTTTTACCAGCAGTCGCTGTTCCACCAGCGCTACGTGTGCTTGGCCAGCAGCGAGCACCCCCGCGTGTGCGGCCACCTCAACCTTGCCCAGTTTGAGGCAGAGGAACACGCGGTGGTGCTGACTTCAGGCACTGGCCACCACTACGTGGAGCGCGAGATCGCGCGCCAGCACATCAACCGGCGCGTGGCCGTGCGGCTACCGAGTTTTCTGGGCGTGGCCTTCGTGGTCGAGCGCACCGACCTGCTCGTGACCATCCCGGCTCGCTTGGGCGAGATTTTGGCCGGACGCGGGCGATTCACGACCTACCCGGTCCCGTTCCCGCTGTCGGAATACACCGTCAAACAGCACTGGCACGAGCGCTATCACCACGACCTCGGAAACCGCTGGCTGCGCAGCGTGATCCGCGAGTTGCTGGGCAGCGTCCTGCCAGCCCGCAATGTGACCCGCAGCACAGCCTAAATCAACCCCAGCATCAAACCCAAGCCGATCAGCAGCATCAGGGCGGCCACACCCACGCGCACGCTGTCGAGCGTGACTTTGGGCAGCAGCCGCTGGCCCAGGAAGGAGCCCAAAAAGGCGCACAAAACCGCCACCGCCACCGGGGCCAACCAGTCGTCGCTGGCGGCCCAGTGCGTGCTGAGCGGCCCCAGGCCATAGACCAGCAGGCGCGACAGATCCACCAGCACCGCCGCAACGATTCCGGTGGCCAGGAAAGCCTCTTTGGACAAGCCCGCCTTGAGCAAAAAAGCCGTGCGCAAAGCCCCTTGATTGCCCGAGAGTCCACCCAAAAAGCCCGACAGCACGCCGCCCAGCGGCATCCAGCGCGGGGCAAAAGACATATGCTGGAAGCGTGGCCAAAACTCCAGCAGGGCAAAGGCTACGATCAAGGCCCCGATCACGAACTGGATCGGGGTGATCTCCATCTGCATCCCGACCAAGGTGTAGCGCGCCAGCACTGGCAGCGCGTCGAGCCAGACCATCAGGCTGGCCCCGAGCAAGGCCGCGCCTGCAGCGGGCAGGCCAAAGCGCCACACCAGCGGCCAGTTGGCGTGGCGCTGCATGAGGCCAAACTTGAACAGGTTGTTGGCCAAATGCACCATCGCGGTGGCCGCTATCGCCAGCGGCACCGGAAAGAACAGGGCGAACACCGGCAGCAGCAGCGTGCCCAGCCCGAAGCCGGAAAAGAAGCTCAAGCCGGCCGCCAGCAAGGCGGCCAAGCCGATCAAAGCCAAAGAGGCCAACGGGAGCAACGGGCCGAACTCCATGCCCGGCACCGCGCTCAGGCCTTAAGCAAAGGGCAGTCGGGCTGGCTGGCGGCGAGTTTTTTGCCGATGATGTCGGCCCCTTGCTTGGCCAGGTAGTGCGCCACGGTTTCAACCCGGATCTTGACCGAGCCGGCCGGTTTGGTCGAATCCAAATCTTGGAAGGAAAAGAACAGGGTGCCAGAGCGCTCCACGATCGATTGCACCGGCGAATAGGTGGGCTGATCCATGCCGCACTCGTAGCTGGCCAGCCGCACCACGGCCGCAATCCAGGGCATGCGCGCCGCCACCTTGGCGCCCCACATGATCTCGTTGGTGTTGCCGCTGTAGGAGGATTTCCAGACATCGCGGATGTCGAGCGGCGAACGGATGTGGCCCTCGGCGATGTCGGGGTCGAACATCCAGTGCAGCAAATCGGGGTCGGTGGGCAGGTACTGCGCCCACAGAACCGGGTAGCCGTGCGCCTGCAAATCGACCTCGATCTCGTGCCCGATGCCCGGGTCCATGTGGTAGGGCCGCGCCAGCACCAGAATGCAGGGGCGCTGCTCGCGCGCGCACCACTGCAAAATCTCGCGCGCCTTGGCGCGCAGGCGCTGGTTGTAGGCATCCAGGGTGCGGTAGCCCACCTCCACGGCGTGCGTGGTTTCGGCCAGCGTCAGGCCCGGTATGGCCTCGCACATCCCCTCGTACAACTGCTTGGGCACCACCGGCGCGTCGGCCAGCGACACAAACGGCGTGACATGCAGCACCCGGGCTTCGGCAAAGGCGTCGCGCTCTTTGATGAAGCCGGCCTTGATGTTTTCCGAGGCCGCCATCACGCGCGGGCAGGTGAGCGAGGCATCCACATGCCCGTCCAGATAGGAAGGCACGGAGTGGATCATGGGCGAGAACAAGATGTCGATCTTGCGCTTGCTGCGCGCCAGCAACTCGCCATAATGGCCCGAGATGCACTTGACCGGGTAGCAGCAGTCCACCGTGCCACGCCCCTTGGCGTAGGTGCGCGACTGTTCGTCCGAGGTGTCGGAAGAAAACTCGATGCGCCGCGGGTCTATCCCCAGCGCCTCAAGGAAGCCAAACCAGAACTGGTGCGTGCTCCAGATGTTGAGCACACGCGGAATGCCGATGCGCAGCTTGGCGCGTGCCTGGCGCTGTGCTGCCCGCTCTTCGTCAGTCGGCGCCGGCTGGAACCAGCTCTTCTTTGGCGCGCTTGAAGGCGCCTTCACGAACCAGTTCAGCAATGTTCGGGTAGGCACGTCGCGCTTCCTCCAGTTGATCTTTGACTACTTTCATTTCTTGCACGTCTTCGAGCAAGCCCTTGGGGCAGGTGTTGCCGCTGATGACACGCTCCCAGCCCGCCTCCACCGGCACCTTGCTCCAAGGCCGCCCCGCCGCGCCGGGGATCTGCACGTCGATGAAGGTGCGGCGGCAGTTCACGGGGCACCAGTGGCAGACCGTGTCTTCGTTGGTGGTGGCCTTGTATTCCAGTGCCTCAATCAGATCATAGCCGCGAAACTGGGTTTTTTTGCCGCCCTTGAACCAGTCGAGGGCGCACAGCGCGGCCCCAATGGCACCGGCTTCGCCCGAGTAGGGGTGCACCACCACCTCGGCCGATGGCACCTTGGCGTGGATGAAATCGACCTGCGCTTTCACCACCGCCAGGTTGCGGTGAGTGCCGCCTTGCAGCACAAACTTGCGCCCCACAGCGGCCAGATTCTGGATCTGCCCGGCATAGACCCATACGTTGAGCGGCAGCACCGCCGCAAGCGCGGCCATGATTTCTTCGCGCGCCCAGCCCTTGCGCTGCTGGTTCACGATGTCGGACTGCAAAAACACCCCGCAACCCATGGCCAGCGCCGGAATCGAGCGCGCCTCGAAGGCGTTTTGGGCGTATTCATCGAGCGGGATGCGGTAGCGCTCGGCCACCCCCTGCAGAAAAGCCCCGTTGCCCGATGAGCACTGCGAATTGAGCCGGAAATCTGCCACCGTGCCTTGGCGCAGCAGCATGATCTTGACGTCGGTGCCACCCACGTCGCAAATCACGTCGGCGTCGGGGATGTAGTGCAGCGCGGCGGTGGCGTGCGCCACGGTCTCGACCACGGCCATGTCGGAGCCGACGATGTCTTTGAGCAGGTCTTTGCCATAGCCGGTCAGTCCCACGGCGCCGATGCGCTCAAACCCGGCTTTGCGCACGGCGCGCATCAGGCCCTTGGCGTCTTCGATCGGGTTGCCGTTGGAGGGCACGTACTGGCTGGCCAACACCTCGCCGCTTTGCGACAACACCACCGCCTTGGCTGTGGTGCTGCCGAAATCGCAGCCCAAAATCACGGTTTGTTCGGTATGGCCAGCCGCTGCCGCTGCCTCGGCGGTGGGCATCACGCGCTGGGTCTGGCCGTAAGACTGCAAAAATTGCTCCAGCTCTTGGGCGCTGGCAGCCAAGCCCTTGGCCCCTTCGCGCGCTTTTTGCTCGTGCTGCCCTTCACTGATCCACCAATGCAAGCGCTCGGTGCCGCTGTAAACGCCGACCGTGGCCGGCTCGCTGCGCCCGATTTCGATGCAGCCGATGCAGGCGTAGTAGAGCGCCTCGGTGGGCACCAGAATCAGGGATTCGGGGCTGGAGCCTTCAGGCAGCGCGACGTGGCGCTCGCTCCAGAGTTTGGTCAGATGGTAGCGCCAGGCCTCTTGCAAGCCTTTGAAGAACAGATTGGGGCCGCCCAGAAGCAGCACCTGCGGCGTAGGGATATTGCCCTTGGTGAGGGTGGCCAGGTTTTGGTACACCACCGCCTCGAACAGGCTGGCGATGATTTCTGGCACCGGCACGCCGCTCTTGACCAGCGTATTGGCATCGGTTTCGGCAAAAATCCCGCACTTTGAGCTGATTTTGTGCAAATCGAGCCCGGTATAGCCCATTTGCGCCAGCTCAGCGGGTGCCACCTGCAGTTTGCGGGCGGTTTTTTCGATGAAGGTGCCGGTGCCGCCGCTGCAAGCGGACTGCATGAACACTTGCTTTGATTTGCCGTCGCCGCTGGGGGTGAAGAACAGGGTCTTCATGTCTTCGCCGCCGATTTCGGAGACGAAGTTGACTTCTGGGTGCAGCTTTTCCACCGCCGCCGCTACCGCCACCACTTCCTGCGCGCACTTGGCCCCCAGCAGGGGCGCGATCAGCCCCGCGCCCGAGCCGGTGAGGAAGATGCGATCGACCCCGGGCTCAAAGGCGCATTCGGCCTCGAGGCGCTGCAAAAACTCCAGCACCTTTTCGGCCTGTTTGGTGTCGTGGCGCTGGTAGTCTTGCCACAGCACGGCACCGCTGTCGTCTTCGAGCAGCCCCTTGACGGTGGTGGAGCCGACGTCTAGGCCGAGCCGCTTCATGCGCGCACCTCTAGGGCTTGACCCTTGAGGTGCGCAATGTGCAGGGCCAAGTTGGCCGCCGTGCCGGCCACGCCATAGTGCGGCACCTTGTAGGTGGCACGTGACAACTCGGGCCGCGCCGCCACTTCGGCCGCCAGTTGCGCTTCGGTCAGGCCGATGCGCTGCAGCACCGACTCGAACTCGCGCACGGCGCGTTTTTTGGCCTCGGTCAAAATCATCTGACAGCGCGAGAGTGCGTGCACCTCGGCGTCGCCCTTGATCTCGATCGGGGCGTAAAGCAGATCGGGGTATTTGCCCTGCACCGCCGCCATGGCCCCGATGCTCATGGTGTTGGGCATGCAGGCGTAGGGCGAGAGCTCGCAAGTCATGTGCGCTTTTTTGTGCAGGTGCGACCACAGGGCTTTGCCGATCAGCATATCGCCCTCGCCACCGCTGAGCTGCTTGTGGTAGTACGGCGCGGCCAAGTCGCGCAGCACGTTTTGCTCGGGCAAGGCGTGTGGCACGTCACCCAAGGCATGGCGCATGCGGTTGTAAGTCCAGCGCAGCAGGACTTGGATGGCCGCGTAGGTGGCGTCCTGGCGCCGCGCCCCGGCTTCGATGCCGATGCGCTCCTGGGTTTTCTGGCGCCCGTGGCGCAGCAGGTATTCGAGCCAGACCACCACCGGGGCCGGATAGACTTCGGCCCCTTCGCTCTCGAGCCAGCTGTGGATGTTGTAGTTTGGGTCGCCCTCGACCGTTTGCAGGTAGAACTCGCCGGTGATCTTGACCAGCGGCTTGACGCGCAGCCGGTCGACCTCGATCGCATCAAAGCGCCGCCGCACCTCGCGCAGCGCGTTGATGAAGTAGGGCGTGGCGAAGTGCCACACCAAGGGGCCCCATTTTTTGCCCCGCTCGGGCCGCTGGCGCATGGCTTCGTACAAGTATTCGATGGCTTCGCGCGCGACGCGGGAGGTTTCGCCGGGGTTTTTCTCGTAGGGGCGCACCTGGTACTCTAGGTCTTGCACCACATCGGCCAGCAGCACGCCCCACACCGCCCCCATGGTGAAGGCCGGGCTGAGATCGAGCCCGCCGCCGTGCGCCGGGCCCTGGTCGACCTTGGTTTGTTCCAGCAAGAAAAAGCGGAAGGAATCGAGCCCGACGTTGCGCAGCGCCAGCTCGTAGCTCTGGTGGTACTGGCCAAAACGGCAGGCGCCACAGGCACCGGCGGTGATGTAGATGTATTCTTGGTTGACGCGCTCGACCCCGATGCGCTCTCGTTCGCGGCTCAAAAAGTTGGTCAGGTTGCCGGTGACGAAGCTGGTCGGGCAGCACTGGCCGATGTCGGCCACTTCGCGCCCGGTGAGCAAGTCGGCCCGGGTTGCGTTGGGCAGCACCTGCACCCGGTAACCGAGGTTTTCCATGCCGCCCTGGATCAGGCGCTCGGCGCGCCAGTGCAGGCCGCCAAACAAAATTGTGACCTTGTCGCGCTCCTCACGCTTGAAAGGCCGGGGCTGGTAGGAGCGGTAGTGGCCGCTGGGGCTGCCGCCTGTGGGGGCGCGGGTGGGCAGTGGTGGCAACCCGACCGGGGCGCGTGCGACCGGAGCCGTGAGGTTGTCGGTGACGACCCGAATTTTTTGCAGTGCGGCCAAGCCGCGTGACGCTTCGCTGATGCTCATATCCACTCCTGTTGATGCAAGAAGCCCAATTCCAGCCACCCGGACGCCAAAAAAAGCGTTGAGTCAATTTTGCAGCATGCGAGCAAAGAATGGCGCTATCCCGCAATAAAACTGCGGTTATAGGCTGCATGCAGGCGCTCAGCTTAAGCAGTTGTGGGTGGAGCCAGCTTACTGAGGTTACAAAAAAGAGCCGGGGTTCCCAAGAACCCCGGCCCAGCGCAGCAAAAGAACTGAACTGCGCTCAAAGCACCTCGAACACCCCGGCCGCGCCCATGCCGCCGCCTATGCACATGGTCACGCACACCAATTTGGCTCCGCGCCGGCGGCCTTCGATCAGGGCGTGCCCGGTCAGGCGCTGGCCCGAGACGCCGTAGGGATGGCCGAGCGCGATCGCGCCGCCGTTCACGTTGAGGCGCTCGTTGGGGATGCCGAGCCGGTCGCGGCAGTACAGCACCTGCACCGCAAAGGCCTCATTGAGCTCCCACAGGTCGATGTCAGCTACCGTCAGGCCCAGCTTGGCCAGCACCTTGGGCACGGCGAACACCGGGCCGATGCCCATTTCGTCGGGCTCGCACCCGGCCACGGCAAAGCCAAGGAAGCGGCCCAGCGGCTGCAGACCGAGTTTTTGCACCTGCGTTTCGTGCATCACCACGCAAGCCCCGGCCCCGTCGCTGAACTGGCTGGCGTTGCCGGCCGACACCACACCGCCGGGCAGCGCCGGCTTGATGCCGCTGATGCCCGAGCGCGTGGTGCCTTCGCGCAAGCCTTCGTCTAGGCTCACCGTGAGGGTGCGCGTGATCAGGCCCAGGGTTTTGTCGGCCACACCGGCGCGCACCTCGATAGGCGCAATTTCATCGACAAAGCGCCCCGCAGCCTGCGCGGCGCAGGCTTTTTGCTGGCTCGCGGCGCCGTATTCGTCCATCACCTCGCGCCCGATGCCGTAACGCTGAGCCACTTGCTCGGCGGTTTGCAGCATGCTCCAGTAGATGGCGGGCTTGGCTTTTTTAAGCGCCGGGTCGATCAGCATGTGCTGGTTCATCTCTTGCTGCACGCACGAGATGCTCTCGACCCCGCCCGCCACATAGACCTCGCCTTCGCCCGCGATGATGCGCTGCGCCGCCAGCGCAATGGTTTGCAGGCCGGAGGAGCAAAAGCGGTTCACCGTCAGGCCGGAGGTGGTGACTGGGCAACCGGCGGCGAGCGCGATCTGGCGTGCGATGTTCATGCCAGTGGCCCCTTCGGGGTTGGCGCAGCCCATGATCACGTCTTCGACCGTGGCCGGATCGATGCCGGCGCGTGCTATCGCGTGGCGCACGGCGTGGCCGCCGAGTGTGGCCCCGTGCGTGAGGTTGAAAGACCCTTTCCAGCTTTTGGCCAGCGGGGTGCGTGCAGTGGATACGATGAGGGCGTGGCTCATGGGCAGTTGCTCCAGGTTCGGTTGCGGCGTTTAGCCGGTGAAAGTGCGGCCTTCGGCGAGCAAGCGCTCGATCAAGGGGGCGGGCTGCCAGAAGCTGGCGTCGTCGTGCGGGTTGCGGGCAAAGCGGCGCATGGCCTGCGCCACGTTGAACAGGCCAAACTGGTCGGCGTAGTGCATCGGGCCGCCGCGCCAGACCGGAAACCCATAGCCGGTGAGGTAAACCATGTCGATGTCGCCGGCCTTGGCGGCGATGCCCTCTTGCAGCAGGTGCGCGCCTTCGTTGACCAAGGCAAACACCATGCGCTGCACGATTTCTTCGTCGCCGATGGCGCGTGGCTGCACGCCGAGCTGTTGGCGATTTTGCTCGATCAGTTGCTGCACCAGCGGGCTGGGTATGGGGTCGCGTTTACCGGGGGCGTAGTCGTACCAGCCCGCACCGGTCTTTTGGCCAAAGCGGCCTTGCTCGCACAGCAGGTCGGCGGTTTTGCTGTAGCGCACCTGTGGTTTTTCCACGTAGCGGCGCTTGCGGATGGCCCAGCCGATGTCGTTGCCGGCCAGATCGCCGACGCGAAACGGCCCCATGGCAAAGCCAAACTGCTCCAACGCCCGGTCCACTTGCTGCGGGGTGCAGCCTTCGTCGAGCAAGAAGCCGGCCTGGCGCACATACTGCTCGAGCATGCGGTTGCCGATGAAGCCGTCGCACACGCCCGAAACCACACAGGTTTTCTTGATCGTTTTGCCCAGCGCCATGACGGTGGCCAGCACCTCGGGGGTGGTTTGCGCACCGCGCACCACTTCGAGCAGCTTCATCACGTTGGCGGGGCTAAAAAAGTGCAGCCCGACCACATCTTGCGGACGCTGGGTGAAACCCGCGATGCGGTTCAGGTCCAGCGTGGAGGTGTTGGAGGCCAGTATGGCACCGGGCTTCATCACCGCGTCGAGCTGCTTGAACACCTGCTCTTTCACGCCCATGTCTTCGAACACGGCTTCGATCACCAGATCGGCCTCGGCCAAGTCGGCGTAGCTCAGGGTGCTGCGCAGCAAGGCCATGCGCTGGTCGAGCTTGTCTTGCTTGAGCTTGCCCTTGGCGACCTGGGCCTGGTAGTTTTTGCTGATGGTGGCCAGCCCGCGGTCGAGCGCGGCCTGCTGCTGCTCCAACAACAACACCGGTATGCCGGCGTTGAGGAAATTCATGGCGATGCCGCCGCCCATGGTGCCCGCGCCGATGATGGCGACCGAGCGGATGGGGCGCGTCGGGGTGTTGGGCGGCACGTCGGCAATCTTGCTGGCGGCGCGCTCGGCCTGGAACACGTGGCGCAGCGCCATGCTCTCGGGCGTATTCATCAGGTTGATGAAAATTTCGCGCTCTTGCGCCAGCCCATCTTCAAATTTTTTCTGCGTCGCCAGCTCGACCGCATCGATGCACTTGATCGGGGCCGGGTAGCGCGCTGCCATGCCCTTGGCCATGTTGCGGGCAAACTGAAAATAGGCCCCGCCTTGGGGGTGTTTGCAGGGCAGATCGCGCACCCGCGGCAGCGGCGTGCCGTCGGCGTGCTTTTGCGCCACCTCGCGCGCCAGCGCCAGCGCCTCGTCGAGCAGGCTGGCTTCGGAGGCGGCGATGCGGTCGAACAGCTTCTGGCCCGGAATCTGCGCCAGCAGCTCGCTGGGCACCGGCTCGCCGCTGACGATCATATTGAGCGCCGGCTCCACGCCCAAGGCGCGTGGTAGGCGCTGGGTGCCGCCGGCGCCGGGAATCAGACCGAGCTTGACTTCGGGCAGCGCCATGCGGGTGCCGGGAGCGGCGATGCGGTAGTGGCAACCCAGCGCCAGCTCCAGCCCGCCGCCCATGCACACGCCGTGCATGGCCACCAGCACCGGTTTGGGTGAGGCCTCGCAGGCGCGGATCAGGCCGAGCAGATTGGGCTCTTGGTAGGCCTTCGGGGTGCCAAATTCTTTGATGTCGGCCCCGCTGGAGAACACCTTGCCGGCCCCGGCCAGCACGATGGCACGCACCTCCGGGTCGTCCTGCGCCTGTTGCAGCGCCTGCACCGCAGCGCGGCGGGTGCTCAGGCCCATGCCGTTCATGGGCGGGTTGTCGAGCGTGATCACGGCCACTTCGCCGTGGGTTTGGTAGTGGGCGGTCATGCGATCTCCTGTAGGGTTTGCGGGGCAGCCAAGGTCGGTGAAGGGCCAAAAATAGCACGGCCGTTCGATCCTGGATTGATTCTACAAAGGCAAGGCGCTGCATCCAGGCAGTGGCTGTCGCCTGTTTGTCTCGCTGCGGCTCAAACTTCCAGCCACTCGCGCCGAATGTAGCGGTTCTCTTGCAGCGCGGCCGGGGTGTCGTCGAACACGATGCTGCCGTGGCCCATGACCAGCGCGCGATCCGAGATCTGCAAGGCGATGGTCAGCTTTTGCTCGATCAGCAGCACCGACACGCGCCGGGCCTTGAGGGTTTGCAAAAACGCCGCCACCTGCTCGACGATCTTGGGTGCCAGCCCCTCGGTGGGCTCGTCGATGATGATCAGCTCCGGGTCGCCCATCAGGGTGCGGCACAGGGTCAGCATTTGCTGCTCGCCACCTGAGAGCACCCCGGCCTCGGTGTGCTCGCGCTCTTTGAGGCGCGGGAACATGGTGTACATGTCCTCAAAGCTCCAGCGCGAGTTTTTCTGGCCGCCCTTTAGTCCCAGCAGCAGGTTTTGCTGCACCGTGAGCTGGGGGAAAATGTCGCGACTCTCGGGCACGTAGCCTATCCCCAGGTGCGCGACCTCGAACGGTTTGCGCCCGGTGATGCGCTGGCCCTTCCAGACGATGCTGCCCTCGGTATCCACCAGCCCCATGATGGCCTTGGCCGTGGTCGAGCGCCCGGAGCCGTTGCGCCCCAGCAGGGCGACGATCTCACCCGGCGCCACCTTGAACGCCACCCCGTGCAGGATGTGGCTCTTGCCGTAAAAGGCGTGCAAATTGTCGATTTCAAGCATGTTTGCTTTCTGCTGCACTCAGTGCGCTTCGGCCGGCACCGAGCCCAGATAGGCCTCTTGCACCCGGGCGTTGGCGCGCACCGCCTCCGGGGTATCGAAGGCGATCAGTTCGCCATACACCAGCACAGCGATCTTGTCGGCCAAGCCAAACACCACGCCCATGTCGTGCTCCACCGTGAGCAGGGTCTTGCCCTCCGTGACTTCGCGGATCAGGTCGATGAAGCGCTTGGTCTCGCTCTTGCTCATGCCGGCCGTGGGCTCGTCGAGCAGCAGCACCCCGGCCCCGCCGGCGAGGGTGACGCCGATCTCGAGCGCGCGCTGCTCAGCGTAGGTCAGGTTCATGGCCAGCGTGTCGCGTTTTTTCTCCAGCCGCATCTGGTGCAGCAACTCATCCACGCGCTCGATCACGTCTTCGAGGTCGGCCAAAAACTTGAGGAAGCTGTAGCGGTAGCCCATGCTCCAGAGCACGGCGCAGCGCAGGTTCTCGAACACGCTCAGCTTAGGGAACAGGTTCGTAATCTGGAAGCTGCGGCTCAGGCCCATGCGGTTGATGGCGTAGGCCGGCTTGCCGTCGATGCGCTGGCCATTGAGCCAGATTTCGCCGCTGCTGGGGCCAAAGCGCCCGCTCATGAGGTTGAACAGGGTCGATTTGCCCGCGCCGTTGGGGCCGATGATGGCCACCCGCTCTCCGGCCGCCACGGCTAGATTGACGCCGCGGATGATCTCGGCCTTGCCAAAGCGCTTGCACACGCCTTTGAGTTCGATCGCGTAAGGGGGGGCGCTGCTGCTCATGAGGTCTCCCGGCGTTTGATTTCTTTTTCGATGTCGGTCTGGATCTCGGCCCACTGGCGGCTGAAGCTGCGCCGGCACAGCTCGAACAAGCCGAAACTGGTCAGCGCCACGAACACAGCCCCGAACCAGACGTCGGCATCGAGCGTGTTGAGCGACATGCCCAAGAACGGCACCTCGTCGCCCATGGCGGTGCCCAGTTGCAGGTGATAAATCATTTCGATCAATGCCCCCATGCTGGCCAGCAGCGCCAAGGCCGTCACCCCCAGCCCGAGGTAGCTGGCCCAGAGCTCGCGCAGCCGCCCAAACATCGCCAGCCGCAGGTTCATCATGATCAGCCCGGCGATGCCGCCTGGCGCGTACATCACCATGAACACGAAGATGAGTCCAAGGTAGAGCATCCAGGCTTTGGTGATTTCGGAGAACATCACAAAAGCCAGCACCATCAGGATGCCGCCGATGATGGGGCCGAAAAAGAAGGTGACGCCGCCCAGAAAGGCAAACAGCAGGTAGGAGCCGGAGCGGATCGGGCCCACCACCTCGGAGGTGACGATCTCGAACAGCACCGCCGCCATGCCGCCCGCGATGCCGGCAAAAAAACCGGCCAGCATGAACACCAGGTAGCGCACCGTCTGCGGGTCGTAGCCGATGAACTCGATCCGCTCCGGGTTGTCGCGCACCGCGTTGATGATGCGCCCCAGCGGCGTGCGGGTGTAGGCAAACATCAGCACCACGCACAAAAAGGTGTAAAACGCGATCAGGTAATAGACCTCGATGCCGGGCCCAAAGCTGATGCCCAGAAAGGGTGCGCCGATCACGCGGTCGGCCGAAACCCCGGCCTCGCCGCCAAAGAAGATGAAAAACACCATCGAGGCAATGAAGACCAGCTCGCCCACCCCGAGCGTGATCATGGCAAAGGCGGTGCCGGCCTTTTTGGTCGTCACGTAGCCGAACAAGACCGCAAAAAACAGCCCGGCCAAACCGCCGATCAAGGGAATGAGCGCCACCGCCGGCACCGGCAAACCGGCCTCGCCCAGCAGCAGCAGCGCATGGATGGCCACGTAAGAGCCCAGCCCGGCATAGACGGCGTGGCCAAAGCTGAGCATGCCGCCCTGCCCCAGCAGCATGTTGAAGGACAGGCAGGCGACGATGGCGATGCCCATCTGCGCCATCATGCTGATGGCAAAGCTGCTGTCAAACACCAGCGGTGCCAGCAGCAGCACCAAGGCAAAGAGCGACCAGATGAACCAGCGCCCTACGTTGATGGGCCTGAATTGGTAGTATTTTGCGGCGGTCATGGGCTGCCTCGTTCAGTGGTAGCGGTTGCCGAGCAAACCTTGGGGCCGAAAAATCAGCACCAGCACCAGCAGCAAAAAGGGCAGCAGAGGGGCCGCCTTGGAGACCGTAAAGCGCATCAGCTCGTGCGCCTGTGCCTCGGCCGACAGCGCCACCCCCAGCCCGAGCAGCAGGCTGCCCAGCGACTGGTCGATCGCCACCGCAAAGGTCTGCATGACGCCGATCAGCAACGAAGCCAGGAAAGCCCCCGCCAGCGAGCCCAAGCCGCCCACCACCACCACCACGAATACGATCGCCCCCACCGTCAGCGCCATGGCCGGTTCGGTGACGAAGGTGCTGCCACCCATCACCCCTGCCAGACCGGCCAGCCCGGTGCCCGCGCCAAACACCAGCATGAACACGCGCGGCACGTTGTGGCCCAGCGCCTCGACCATTTCCGGGTGCTTCAAGGCCGCCTGAATCACCAGCCCGACCCGGGTGCGCGTGATCAGCAGCCAGAGCGAGATCAGCATCAGAATCGCCACCCCCATGATGAAGGCGCGCGTGGCCGGAAAGAGCGAGCAGATCGCCGTGCCCAGCGGCTGGCACATTTCGAGCGGCGCGCGGCCCCAGGCAAAGCCCAGGCTGCCGTCGGGCTGCGAGAGCAGCGTGAAGGCCGAGCCCTGCAACAGCTCGGGCGGCCGGAAATCGAGCGCGATGCGGCCCCAGATCAGTTGCACCAGCTCCAGAATGATGTAGGACAGCCCGAAGGTGACGAGCAGCTCTGGCACGTGCCCGTACTTGTGCACCTTGCGCAGGCTGAACTTCTCAAACCAGGCCCCGAGCAACCCCACCAGCAGCGGCACCAGCAGCAGCGCGGCCCAAAACCCCACGACTTGCGAGACCGCAAACCCCAGGTAAGCCCCGACCATATAAAAACTGGCGTGGGCAAAGTTGAGCACGCCCATCATGCTGAAAATCAGCGTCAGGCCCGAGCTGAGCATGAACAGCAGCAGCCCAAAGCTGATGCCGTTGAGCAAGGAGATGATAAAAAACTCCATCGGCGTCTCTGGTTAGGTGTAGTGGGCAGACAGCTGGCGGCGCACGGCAGGCGTCGAGGGTGCAGGGCTGTTGCTCTTGCTTTAGGAAAACGCCGCGACCCAGCCTGCACACCTCACGCCGCGCGTGGCTGCGTGGGTGCGCCTAAAAGTCGAGCGCCAGACGATGTCAGGTCGGAGCCGCCGGGCGCTGCATGTTGCAACTGGTCGGCGTGCTGGCCACATAGGACTCGAAGCGCCGCACCAGCGCCAGCGTCATGCCGGTGTTTTCGGGGCTGTAAGGGTGTTGTGCATCGACGCGCTGCCAGCGCGTGAGGAACAGCGGCTGCTGCAACTGGTGGTCGGCGCGGCGCATTTCGACCGGGCCGCTAAAGCTGTTGAAGCGCAAACCCGACATCGCGTGCGCCACCCGCACCGCATTGGTGGAGCGGGCGTTGTTCATCGCCACCCCGAGCGCGTTGAAAATGTGGATGATCGAGCCGGTGTAGAAATCGTCGTTGAAACGCTGGCGGAATTCGTTCATCCAGACCTGCATCTGGCCGCCCATGTTGTAGTGGTTGTAGGCGATCTGATACACGCGCCCTTCAGAGGCGGTGCCCAGCGCCGTCGGGGTGCCGGTGACGCCCGCGTAGTAGGTGAAGAAGCGGCCGCGGTAACCGGCGTCGTTGGCAGCGCGGATGAGCAGCGTGAGGTCGGAGCCCCAGTTGCCGGTGATCACCGAATCGGCCCCGGAAGCCATGATCTTGGCCACGTAGGGAGCAAAGTCGCGCACCTGCGCCAGCGGGTGCAGGTCTTCGCCCACGATCTGGATGTCGGGCCGCTTGCGCGCCAGCAGTTCGCGCGCAAAACGCGCCACCTGGTGCCCGTGGGCGTAGTTCTGGTTGATCAGGAACACGCGCCGGATGCTGGGCTCGCCACGGATGAAGGTGGTGAGGGCCTCCATTTTCATGGAGGTGTCGGCGTCGAAGCGAAAGTGCCAAAAACTGCAGCGCGAGTTGGTAAGGTCCGGGTCCACCGCCGAGTGGTTCAAAAACACCACCTCGCGCCCCGGGTTGCGGCTGTTGTGGCGGCCCACGGCGTCGATGATGGCCCCGGCGATGCCCGAGCTGTTGCCCTGCGAGATGAAGCGAATGCCGCGGTCGATGGCGGCCTGCATGGCGGTGAGCGTTTCGGATGCGCTCAGCTTGTTGTCAAAGGCCACAATCTCGAAGCGCACCCCGGCCGGGTTGCCAGCCCCGCTAAACTTTTCGGCAAAGAACTGAAAGCTGCGCAATTGGTTGATGCCCACCGGCCCCATCAGGCCGGATTGGGGGTCGATCAGGGCGATGCGCACAGTCTCGCCGCGCTGCGCCCAAGCCGGTACGGCGGGCAAGGCGCTGGTGAGCAAAGCGGCTGCGGCGAGCTCGCGGCGGGTCAGATTCATGGCTTGTCTCCTGTTGTGAAATATCGCCCTTGCAGCTTAGCCGCTCCCGGCCCAAAAGGCTCTCAGGGAATGCCCTGGTCGCTATCGCTTTGGCGACTCGATCGGGCTATTTGCGCTCGTTTGCACTCACAGACCGGGCAGGCGGTAGTCCTTCAACTGCTCGCGCAACTTCATTTTTTGCATTTTTCCGGTGGCCCCGAGCGGAATCGAATCCACGAACAACACGTCGTCGGGGATCTGCCACTTGGCGATCTTGCCAGCGTAGAAGTCCAGCAGTTCTTCGCGCGTGAGCTCCAGGCCCGGTTTTTTGACCACCACCACGATCGGGCGCTCATCCCATTTAGGGTGAGGCACACCGACGCAGGCCGCCATCAGCACCGCCGGGTGCGCCATGGCGATGTTTTCCACGTCGATCGAGCCGATCCACTCGCCGCCGGACTTGATCACGTCCTTGCTGCGGTCGGTGATCTGCATGAAGCCGTCGGCGTCGATAGTGGCCACGTCGCCGGTAGGGAACCAGCCGTCGAGCAGCGGCGGCGGGCTTTCGGCGCGGAAATAGTCGCGAACCACCCACGGCCCCTTGACCAGCAGCTCGCCGGCCGAGCGCCCGTCCCAGGGCAGCTCGTTCCCGTTGGCATCGACGACCTTCATGTCGATGCCAAAAATCGCCCGCCCCTGCTTGAGGCGAATCTGCATCTGCTCGTCCTCAGGCAGGCTCAGGTGCTGGTTTTTGAGCGTGCACAGAGTGCCCAGCGGGCTGAGCTCGGTCATGCCCCAGGCGTGCAGCACCTCAATGCCGTAGCGCTCGCGGAAGGCACGGATCATGGCCGGCGGGCAGGCCGAACCGCCGATCACGGTGCGCTGCATCTGCGGCAGTTTCAGGTCGTGCTGCCCCATGTGGGTGAGCAGCATCTGCCACACCGTGGGCACGCCCGCAGCAAAGGTTACGCCCTCGGCGGCCAGCAGTTGATAGACCGATTGGCCGTCGAGCGCCGGGCCGGGCAGCACCAGTTTGCAGCCCACCGCGCAGGCCGAGTACGGGATGCCCCAGGCGTTTACGTGGAACATGGGCACCACGGGCAGCACGCTGTCGCGCGCGCTCAGGCACATCACGTCGGGCAAAGCGGAGGCGTAGGCGTGCAAGATGGTGGACTGGTGGCTGTAGAGCACACCCTTGGGGTTGCCGGTGGTGCCGCTGGTGTAGCACAGGCTTGAGGCGCTGCGCTCATCGAAGCGCGGCCACTGGTAGCGGCTGGGGTGGCCGCCGATCCATTCCTCATAATTTTGCAGGTTTTGCACTTGCTCGACCCCGGGCAGTTTGGCCAGCGCCGCTTCATCGCACAGCGCCACCCACAGCCGCACGCTCGGGCACTGGGCGGCAATGGCTTGAACGATGGGCCAAAACGTGAGATCAAAGCACAGCACCTGGTCCTGCGCATGGTTCACGATCCAGGCAATTTGCTGCGGCAGCAGGCGCGGGTTGATGGTGTGCAGCACGCGCCCGGAACCGCTGACGCCAAAATACAGCTCGAAGTGGCGGTAACCGTTCCAGGCCAGCGAGGCCACGCGCTCGCCCGGCTCCAGCCCGAGCGCATCGAGCGCTTGCGCCAACTGGCGCGAACGCACCGCCGCCTGGCGGTAGTTGCTGCGATGGATGTCGCCCTCGACCCGGCGCGAAACGATCTCGACTTCGCCGTGGTGGCGCGCCGCGTGTTCGATCAAGTCGGAAATCAGCAGCGGTTGTTCTTGCATCAGGCCTGGCATGGTTTTGTCTCCGGTGGGGTGTGGTGATGGTGCCCTACCCGCTGCGGTGCGGCGGCTCGGGCGCAGGTTTGCATGATCGGGTAACACGCTATCTTAGCGGGCCAGACTGGCCCTCAGCCCCACCGGCAGCGGGGCATTACCCTGTACGCGACAATGCCGGCATGGAATTGCAAAGCAGCCGCTTCGAGTCGCTGGGCGCGGCCTTCTACACCCGGCTTGGCCCCCAGCCCCTGCCCGAGCCCTATTGGGTCGGCTACAGTGTTGCGGCTGCAGCCGAACTCGGCTTGCACACCGACTGGCCCTCCGACGGTGCGAGCTTGGCTTGTGCCAGCGGCAACGCGCTGCCGCCCGGGGCCTCGCCCTTGGCCAGCGTCTACAGCGGACACCAGTTTGGCGTCTGGGCTGGCCAGTTGGGCGATGGCCGGGCGCTCTTGCTGGGCGAGCGCGCCGGCCCCGCTGCGCTGTGGGAAGTGCAGCTCAAAGGCAGCGGCCCCACGCCCTACTCGCGCCGGGGCGATGGCCGCGCGGTGCTGCGCAGCTCAATCCGCGAATTTTTGTGCAGCGAGGCCCTGCACGCGCTGGGCGTGCCCAGCACACGCGCCCTGTGCGTGACCGGCTCCCCGGCCCCGGTTCGGCGCGAGCGCATCGAATCCGCTGCGGTGGTGACGCGGCTGGCACCCAGCTTCATCCGCTTTGGGCATTTTGAGCACTTCGCGCAGCGCGGCCTGCACGCCGAATTGCAGGCCTTGGCCGATTTTGTGATAGCGCACCATTACCCCGAATGCGCCGCCTGGCCGCAACCGGCGCAGCGCGTGGCCGCCCTGCTGCAAGCCGTGACCGTGCGCACCGCCGAGCTGCTGGCCCATTGGCAGGCGCTGGGCTTTTGCCATGGCGTCATGAACACCGACAACATGAGCATCCTCGGGCTGACGATCGACTACGGCCCGTTCCAGTTCATGGACGGCTTCGACCCGCAGCACATCTGCAACCACTCCGACGACGGCGGGCGCTACGCCTTTGCGCAGCAGCCGGGCATCGCCCACTGGAATTTGTACTGCCTGGCGCAGGCGCTGCTGCCGCTGCTGGAGGACACACAACAGGCCGCCGAGGCGCTGCGCCCCTTCAAACCCCGGTTCGAGGCCGCGCTGCAACAGCGCCTCAACGCCAAGCTCGGCCTGAGCGAGCAGCGCGCCGGTGATGCCACCTTAGCCGACGATCTGTTGCGTCTGCTGGCCGTCGAAGGGGCCGACCACACCCGGTTCTGGCGCAGCCTGAGCGAGGGCGTGGCCGAATTTTCGCTCAGCGGCCACGTGGCCGAACTCGGCCCGGCGCGCGCGCTGCTGCAACAGGGCGACGCCTTTGACGCCTGGGCGCGGCGCTGGCGCGAGCGCCTGCTCAGCGACGCGCTGCACACCCCCGAGCAGGCGCAAGAACGGATGCGGCGCAGCAACCCGCGCGTGGTGCTGCGCAACCATCTGGCGCAAGCCGTGATCGAGGCTGCCGAGCAGCGCCAGTTCGAACCCCTGCAACGCTTGCAAGCGGCGCTGGAGCAACCCTATGACGATCTGCCCGACTGCGACGACCTAGCAGCCGAGGCGCCCGCGTGGGCGGCGCAGATCGCCATCAGTTGCTCTTCTTGAGCACCACTGGCATCCTGCCACGCTCGCAACCCCAGCTCGCGGATCAACGCAAGTTTGAGCCCCATAACCCGCCTCCGCCCATGGAATTTCCTATCCAAAAAACCCCGGAGCAATGGCGTGAGCTGCTGGCCGCCAAAGGGGCCGAGCCCTTGGCCTACGCTGTGATGCGCCAAGCCGCCACCGAGCACCCTTTTACCGGCCGCTACGAGGCGCACTGGGCCAATGGCCGCTACCACTGCATGGGCTGCGACCAGCCTTTGTTCGAGAGTGATGCCAAGTTTGACGCCGGCTGCGGCTGGCCCAGCTTCAGCCTGGCCCTGCCGGGCGCCATCACCGAGCGCCACGACCGCAGCCACGGCATGCTGCGCATCGAAACCCTGTGCAGCCAGTGTGGTGCGCACCTGGGCCACGTCTTCCCCGACGGCCCGGCCCCCACCGGCCTGCGCTACTGCATGAACTCGGCCGCGCTCGACTGGCAGGCGCCATCTGCCTAGCGCGACACCCACCCCCTTGCACTCCCTTACGCTCCCCTTTGCGCTCCCAGTCCGACCCCGGCCGTCGACACGATAACCCCAACCGCAATGCAAACCACCCCACCCCTCCTCCACCCCCACCCGCCCAGCGCAGCGGCCCTGCACGCCACCTTGCAGCAGTGCCTAGACCCGCACCTGCTGGAAGTAATCGACGAGAGCGCTGCCCACGCCGGCCATGCTGGCGCCAACGCGCACGGCTTTGGCAGCCACTTCCGGGTGCGCATTGCCTCCGAGCGCTTCCAGGGCCTAAGCCGCGTGGCCGCGCACCGGCTTGTGTATGATGCGCTTCGTCCCTATATAGACGCTGGCTTGCACGCGCTGGCGATCGAAATCCGGCGCTAGTACCTTTCGCTTCAACCCCCTACCTTCGCTCCATGAAACTCCTGCTCACCGCCGTGGCCTTGGCTGCCACCCTCGCCCTGCCCGCCTACGCGCAAAACCTGGCCATCGTCAACGGCAAGCCTGTGCCCACGGCGCGCCTCAATACGCTGGTGCAACAAGCCGAGCGCGGCGGCCACACCGTCGATGACGCCATGCGCGCCCAGTTGCGCGAAGAGGTCATCATGCGCGAAATTTTTGCGCAAGAAGCCGAACGCCGCGGCCTGCGCGCCAGCCCCGAGTTCCGCGCCCAGGTCCAACTGGCCTCGCAAACCATCCTGATCCGCGAGCTCTTCGCCGATTTCCAGCGCAAAAATCCGGTCACCGCCGCGCAAGTGCAAGCCGAATACGAAAAATTCGCTGCCGCCAACCAAGGCCAGGAATTCCGCGTGCGCCACATCTTGGTCGAGACCGAGGCCGAGGCCACCGCCCTCTTGGCCCAGATCCGCGCCGGTGCCAGCTTCGAGGAACTGGCGCGCACCCGCTCGCGCGACCCCGGCTCCGCCCCCCAAGGCGGCGACCTCGACTGGGCCGGCGCCGATGTGTTCGTGCCCGAGTTCTCGCAAGCCATGGTCAAGCTCGGCAAAGGCCAACTCAGTCCCGAGCCCGTGCGCAGCCAGTTCGGCTGGCACCTGATCCGCGTCGATGACGTGCGCCGCGCCCCACTGCCACCGCTGGAACAGTTGCAACCCCAGATCGAGCAAAACCTGATGCAGCAGCGCCTGATGGCATTCCAGGAAGAACTGCGCGGCCGGGCGCGGCTACGCTGAGGCGCGCACACGACAAACGAGAAGCCTAGGCGCGCTGTCGGTTGTCTCATGCCGACTGCTACTCGGCTGAGGCTGGGCGCGCCGGGGCCGCGTGCCTCATGCCGTCCGCTGCGCGGCCAGAAATCGGCCCACAGCCCCGGCGCGCCCAGCCTCAACGCCCAACAGTAGCGCCCCAACCCCAACAAACCAATCGCGCCGCTAAGTCCAGCCCCGCTCCCGCCAAGCCCGCTGCGCCGCCCGGTGCCCGGCGTCGGGACACGGCAGCTTAGACCAGTCATTCGTAAGCAGCGGACTCTGCGGGGGGCTGCATTCGGCCAGCCCCAGCAGCCGCGGCCCCGCGCGCTGCTGCAGCGCTTGCGCCAGTTGCGCCTGCCCCGGCGCATAGACAAGCTGCAGGCGCTGCACGCCCACGGCGTCACAGAGTGCTAGCAAAATCACGGCGTGGCGCTCCAGCGTGTGCCAGGCCGCCTGCTTGGGTTTGTCGCTCTGGCCAAAACCGATCAGATCGGGCACCAGCCAGCGCTGGCTGGTACTGTGGCGCTGCTCCAGCCACCCCGCCCACTGCGGCCACCAGGCTTCGGGGCCGTGCAGCAACAGCGTCGCGGTTGTGGATTCGGGAGTGACTTGTGGCTTTGCAGCAAGATCAAGCGCATGCAGGCGCAAGCCCTCAAGCTCGGGCCAGTCTTGCCAAGTGTGGCTGTACACCTGCCAGTGCGCAAAGGCCTGCCACAGCGGCTCGAACGCAGCAGCCGGGGTGCGCAGGGCGTCGGGCCGCAAGGGCGTGTGGGCACGCTTGACCGCTAGGCGGCGCTGGGCGAAAAAATCCTCCAGCAAGGCTGCGCACTCCTCTGCCCGCACGCCGCCGTGCACCACGGTCCGGTGGTTCAGCGCGGGGTAGGCAAACAAATCCAGCACCGAACCCGCGGCCCCGCTCTTGGGCTCGCGCGCCCCATAGACCACGCGCTGCAAGCGGCTGTGCAAAGCGGCTTGGGCGCACATCGGGCAGGGCTCCAGGGTTACGTAGAGCTCGCAGTCATCCAGCCGGTAGTTTTGCAGCACCTGGGCGGCTTGGCGCAGCGCCAGCATTTCGGCGTGCGCGCTCGGGTCGTGCAACCCGATCGGCCGGTTGTGCGCCGCTGCCAGCACACGCGCTCCAGAAACGCCCTGCTCTGGCCCGCGCTGCACCAGCACCGCCCCCACCGGCACCTCGCCCGCCGCCGCACCCAGCCGCGCCTGCTCCAGCGCCAGCCCCATGAAGTATGCGTCGTCGCTGGCTTGCATGGCTCAAGGGCCGGTTTGCTCGCCGCTGGCCAGCTGCGCTTGCCTGTGCGCAGAGCTGGGTACGGGGCCGGGTACAGGGCCCGGCGCAGAACCCTGAGCCGATCCGCCCTGTGCCGCCGAAGCTGGCGTGGGTGTGGGCGTTCTCAGCGCCTGCAGCAACAGCGCTCCCAGCAGCCCCCCAGCCACCTGCGCCGCCACAAGGGCCGGGAAAGAGGCCGGAGCCACCCCGGCAAAGCTGTCGCTAAACATGCGCCCAAAGCTTGCTGCCGGGTTCGCCAGCGAAGTCGAGGCCGTGAACCACATCGCCGCACCGATGTACGCCGCCACCAGCGCCGGAGCCGTGTGCGCAACGCTGCGCCCGATCACGAACACCAGCCCAGCCGTGGCCAACACCTCGGCCAGCCACAGCGGCGGCCCGCTGCGCACCTTCTGCGCCAGCTCCAGCGGCGCATGCCCAAACATCAGGTTTGCCAGCACCACCCCTGCCAGCGCCCCGGCCAGTTGCGCCCCCACATAGGCCAAGCGCGCGCTCCAGGGCAGGCCGCTGGCGGCCCCGAACACGGCTGTGACCACCGGGTTGAAATGCGCGCCGCTGATTGGCCCCAGGGTTTGAATCAGCACAAAAAGAATGCAAACCGTGGCCACGGTATTGGCCAGCAGCATCAGCGCCACGTTGCCATCGGCAAGGTGCTGCGCCATGATGCCCGAGCCCACCACGGTGCACACCAGCAGCAAAGTGCCCACGAATTCCGCCAGCAGGCGCTGCGGCAGGGGCGGCGGCAGGGAGGGCGCGCTCATGGCTGCGCCAAGCGGCGCGCGGTTTGCGCCAGCCGCTGGCCGTCCGATTCAGGATCGGTGATCCCGGAGGCGGCTAGGTCGGAGTTCGCAGCAATCAGCGCTTCGAGGCGGCTGCGAATCGCTTCCAAGGTGTTGCGAAAACGCTGCAGGCGCTGCGCCGCCTCAGCGGCGCTTCCTTCCGACGGATCCGCATAAGCCCAATGCGCCGTGGCCGGATGCCCGGGCCAGATCGGGCAGACCTCACCGGCGGCGTTGTCGCACACGGTGACGATCAGGTCCATGGGTGGCGCATCCGGGCCGGCAAAGGCGTCCCAGTTTTTGCTGCGCAGGCCCGCCGTGGCGATGCCGGCCTCTTGCAAGACCGCCAGCGCCAGCGCATGCGGTTGTTGCCCCGGCCGCGGGCTGCTGCCAGCCGAAAAGGCTTGCCAGCGCCCCTGCCCCAAATGGTTCAGGCAGGCTTCGGCCAAGATGCTGCGCGCCGAATTGTGGGTGCACAAAAAAAGCACGCGAATGGGGCGGGGATCAGTCATGTAGAGGCTCCAGATCAGGTTCCAGCAGCTTGCAAAGCAGGGATGGGGGGCTCAGGCAGCTCTGCCCCTGGCAGCAGTGTTCGGTCAGATAAGCCAGCAGCGCATTCATGCGCTCGAGCGCGGGCCGATAGTGGATGTGGCGCCCGCTGCGCTGCGCCAGCACCAGGCCGGTGTGCATCAGCTCCTTGAGGTGAAACGAGAGCGTGGCCGCTGGCAAAACCAGGCTTTGCGCCAGTGCGCCGGGCGTCAGGCCACCGGCGCCCGCCACCACCAGGGCACGGAAAACACGCAGCCGCACTGGGTGCGCCAGAGCGGCAAAACAGGAGGCGGCTTGGGAGTCTTCCATAATTCAACGATTATCGAATTGTATGCCATTGAAAGACGCAGTGCAAGCGGATGGAGCAGCCACCGAACACAAAAAACCTGGGGCCGCAAGCACAAAAACTGGTGCACCACCCCCGTGAGTCTTTAATGCCTGAAGTGCCGCACCCCGGTGAACACCATCGCCAGCCCGCGCTCGTTGGCGGCGTCGATCACTTCCTGGTCGCGCACCGAACCACCGGGCTGGATGATGCAGCTCGCACCGGCGTCGGCCACCACATCGAGCCCGTCGCGGAATGGGAAAAACGCGTCGCTGGCGACAGCCGAGCCCTGCAACGACAAGCCCGCATGCGCCGCCTTGATGCCCGCAATGCGCGCCGAATCGAGCCGGCTCATCTGCCCTGCGCCCACCCCGAGCGTCATGCCGTCGAGGCAAAACACGATCGCGTTGGACTTCACGTACTTGGCCACCTTCCAGGCAAAGAGCAGGTCGTCGAGCTGCGCCGGCGAGGGCTGCAGCGCCGTCACGATCTTCAAGTCGGTGCGTTGCAGCTCAAAATTGTCGGCCGTCTGCAGCAGCAGGCCCGAGCCCACGCGCTTGATGTCGATTGCGTTGCGCCCGCGCGTCCAGTCGCTGGCACCGGCTTGGGGCAAAGTGGGCAGCGCGATCTTGAGCAGCCGCACATTGGCCTTGGACTTGAACACCGCCAACGCCTCGGGCGTGAAATCGGGCGCCAGCAAGACCTCGACGAACTGCTTGGACACCGCCAGCGCCGCCGTGCCGTCGAGCGGCCGGTTAAAAGCGATGATGCCGCCAAAGGCGCTGGTCGGATCGGTCTGAAACGCCTTTTCGTAGGCCTGTAGGGCGCTTGCACCCAGCGCCACCCCGCACGGGTTGGCGTGCTTGACGATCACACAGGCCGGCACCTCGAAACCCTTGACGCACTCCCAAGCCGCGTCGGCGTCGGCGATGTTGTTGTACGACAACTCCTTGCCCTGCAACTGCGTGCCCGTCACCAGTGCACCGGGTGCGGGCTCTAGGTCACGGTAGTAGGCCGCCTGCTGGTGCGGGTTCTCGCCATAGCGCAAATCTTGCAGCTTGACAAAACGGCCGTTGCTTTGGCCGGGAAAGAGCAAGCGCGGCGGCGTCGAGTCGCCCGCAGGAACCCCTGCAGACAAGTCCAATGCCGACAGATAGTCGCTGATAGCCCCATCGTAATGGCTGATGCGGTTGAAAGCCGAAATCGCCAGCTGGAGGCGGGTGCGCTCGCTCACGCCCCCGTCTTGCAACTCGGCCAGCAACAGCGGGTACTGGCTGGCGTCGGTCAGCACCGCCACATCGCGCCAGTTTTTGGCCGCCGAGCGCACCATCGCCGGGCCGCCGATGTCGATGTTTTCAATTGCCTCGTCGAGCGTGCAGCCGGGCTGCGCCACCGTGGCCTCGAAGGGGTAGAGGTTGACCACCAAAATGTCGATGGTGGCGATGCTTTGCGCTTGCAGCGCCGCCAGGTGCTCGGGCCGTTCGCGCCGCGCCAGCAAGCCGCCGTGCACCACCGGGTGCAGGGTTTTGACGCGGCCGTCGAGCATTTCTGGAAACCCCGTTAGTTCGGCCACTTCGCGCACCGGCAGGCCGTCTTGGGCCAGCAGGCGCGCCGTGCCGCCGGTTGAAATGAGTTGCACACCCAGCGCGTGCAGGCCACGCGCGAGTTCGAGCAGGCCGGTTTTGTCGGAGACCGAGAGCAGGGCTTTCATGGGGAAACTTTCATTCGAGAAATAAACAAAAAACGATCAAAAAAGGGCCTGCACCGCAGCGCACGCGCACGTCAGGGCTGCGGCTGTGGCTGTGGCTGCGGCTGCGGCTCGTGACGGCCACCGCTTCCTTGGCGGGCGCCCATGCTCAATCGAGCAAACCGTGTTCCTGCAGCTTTTTGCGCAAGGTGTTGCGGTTCAGCCCCAGCCACTGGGCTGCGCGCGATTGGTTGCCTTGGCAACGCCCAAGCACCACCTCGAGCAGGGGTTTTTCCACCGTGCGCAGCAGCATATCGTGCATATTCGTCGGTTCGTTGACGCCCAAATCCTTGAAGTAGGCTTCGATGTTGGCGCGCACGCTCTCGGGCAAACTCGGGGTGCTCATGCAGCCAGCCTCCAGTTGGAAGTGCAGGCGCTGTCAAACCAGTCTTGAACGCAGCGCAGTTGTTGTTCGGCCGATTCGGCGCGGTTGATGGCCAGCCTGAAGTCGGTCTGTTGCTGCGCCGTGGCAGGCAGCGAGCGGGCATACCAGCCCAGGTGTTTGCGCGCGCTGCGCACGCCGCTGTGTTCGCCGTAGAGCTGGTAGTGGTCCAGCAAATGGGCGCGCAACAGCCGGGCCAGCTCGGGCGCAGTGGGTGCCGGCAAATGCGTGCCGGTTGCCAGAAAATGGGTGATTTCCCTGAACAGCCACGGTCGGCCTTGGGCGGCGCGGCCGATCATGATGGCATCGCAGCCGGTAGCCGCCAGCACCGCGCGCGCCTGCTCGGGGTTGTCGATGTCGCCATTGGCCACCACCGGTATGCGCAGCTCGGCCTTGATCGCGGCGGCTGTGTGGTGCTCGGCCTGGCCCTTGTAACCCTGCTCGCGCGTGCGCCCGTGCAGCACGATCATCTGCACCCCGGCGGCCTCGGCGGCGCGCGCCAGTTGCGGCGCGTTTTTGGCGCTCTGGCACCAGCCGGTGCGCATTTTGAGCGTCACCGGCACGCCGTGCGGCTGGCTGGCCGCCACCACCGCCTCGATGATCGCCAGGGCGCGTGACTCGTCTTGCATCAGGGCCGAACCGGCCCACTGGTTGCAGACCTTTTTGGCTGGGCAACCCATGTTGATGTCGATGATCTGGGCCCCGCGGTCGATGTTGTGGCGTGCCGCGTCGGCCATCTGCGCCGCTTCGGTGCCGGCAATCTGCACCGCGATCGGGCCGGGTTCGCCCACGTGGTCGAGCCGGCGCAGGGTTTTGAGGTTGTCGCGCAACTCGGGCCGGGCGCTGACCATCTCGCTCACCGCGTAGCCCGCCCCCAACTGCTTGCACAGGACGCGAAAGGGCCGGTCCGTCACCCCGGCCATGGGGGCGACGAAGAGGCGGTTGGCGAGGGTGTAGGGGCCGATGCGCATCAAAAAACCATAAAAACACCCGCCCGGCACCCCCACCTCAAGCGGGGCGCTCAGCGCAGCAGATGCTGAAAAATTGAGCAGCCTATTGTATCCGAGAGGCTGCCAAGCCCTGTGGCGCGCGCTTTCGCTGCTGCTGGCCCGTGCCCGGCCACACGCCCTTCCCACGCCACTTGTGCCTGCCCCACACACCCTGTTGCGTCCGCATCGTCGCCCTTATACTGGCCCCACGATGGAAGCTGTGTTGTGGTCAATTCTGGATGCCTTGCGCCTGCCACAATTCGGGCTCACCACGGTATTCGTGGTGGCTTTTCTTTCGGCCACCTTGCTGCCTTTGGGTTCGGTGCCGGTGGTGCTGGGGGTCATCAAGCTCAACCCCGAGCTGTATTGGCCGGTGATGTTCGTGGCCACGGCCGGCAACACCTTGGGCGGCATCACCAACTGGCTGCTCGGTTACGGCGCCCATTCGGCAGTGGACAAGGTGCGCGGCGCGGCCACCCACGTGCGTGCGCTCGACTGGCTGCAACGCTTTGGGCCCAAAGCCTGCCTGCTGAGCTGGTTGCCCGGCATCGGTGACCCCTTGTGCGCTGTGGCTGGCTGGCTGCGGCTGCCGTTCTGGCAGTGCGTGCCCTACATGGCGCTGGGCATGTTTTTGCGCTACATCACCTTCATCACGGCTTTGCTGTGGCTGCTGCCCAACGAATGGGCGCAAACCTCGGGTTGAAGCGCTCTGGCTCAGCCCACTCAAAGCCCGCGCAGCAATTTACGCAGAAAGATCGAGCCCGAACGCGGCCACCAGCCGCAGGCGCAACGCCGTCCACAGCCCTTGCAACTCGGCCCAATCGGCGCGCTCGGCATGAACCTGCAAACCGTGCGCCAAGGCCCCGATCTCGGTGTGACCCAGGGTGTTGAGCACGCCCTTCAAGCTGTGCGCCAAGCGCACCAGTGCAGCCCGATCCTGCTGCGCCTCCAGCAGGCTGGCAGCCAGCTGGAAATCGTGCTCGAACTGCTCGATGCAGGCGGACCGAAAAGTTAAAAACAAAGCGAAATCGTTGTCGAACAAGCTCTGCACGGCCACCTGCTCGCAGTGGGGCAGCTGCGCCACCAAGGCCTCCCCCGAAGCGGTTGGTGGCAGCGGCTCGTACTTCATCTCAGCCTTTGGCTGGCTGAGGCCGGGGCTCAGTGGCTACCGCCTTGGTCTTGCTGGCGGCCTTGCTGCTGGCCTTGGCAGGGGCAGGGGCTGCCGCACCTCCTGCCGCCAACGCAGGAGCGGAGCTTGATTCCTCAGCGCTGCGATCGGCCAGCAAATGGCCCATTGCCGCCTCGATCAGAGGCGGCAGTTCTTGCACCAGACGCGGCTTGTGCACCACCGCCACATCGTGCAGGGCATGGGCATAGGGCTCGCGCTGCTGCGCATCGAGCGCGGTGAGCACGATCAGCTTGCAGTTGCCAAACAGCGCGTGGCTGCGCAGCCCCGAAATGAGCGTGGCCCCATCCATGCCCGGCAACAAAATATCGACAATGATCAGGTCGGGCTGCAGATGACCGAAGGAGACCAGGCCCGCAATGGCGTCGGCCGAAACGTGCAGCTCAATGTCTTCAAAGCGCTGCCTGATCAGCGATGAGACCAGGTTCTGAAAATGCGCCGAGTCTTCAATCAGCAGGATGCGCGGCACGTGCACCGAATGGCGCCTCCGCCCGCTCGGGCGCAGGCCGGCGCCGCCGTGCATGGCCGCCACCCCGGTCACGCCGGCGCGGCTGCCCTTGATCCAGCGCTCGAGCGAATCGCGCGTGATGCGCCGATGCCCTCCTGGGGTTTTCCAGGCTTGCAAGTCGCCACGATCCACCATCAGCTGCACCGAACGCACCGCCATGCCGAGCATTTTGGCCACCTCCAGCGTGGTGAAGTAGGCGCCAGAGGACATGTCAATGTGATTGTTGGTTTGGTTCATAGGCGTATTTTGCAACAAATGCCACATTTTGCGCAAGAGTGTTTTTATTGATTTTGTCGGAAATCAACACCCACCTCGCATCTGCAAACAAAAATCCTAGGCCAAGCCTCAAGCCAGCGACTTGAAGCGCACGCGCTTGGGCCGTGCGCCCTCTTCGCCCAGGCGGCGCTGCTTGTCGGCCTCGTACTCGGTGAAGTTGCCGTCGAAAAACACCCACTGGCTCTCGCCCTCGCATGCCAGAATGTGGGTGCAGATGCGGTCCAGGAACCAGCGGTCGTGCGAGATCACCATGGCGCTGCCGGCAAATTCGAGCAGCGCCTCTTCGAGCGCGCGCAGGGTTTCCACGTCGAGGTCGTTGGATGGCTCGTCGAGCATCAGCACGTTGCCGCCCAGCGCCAGCGTCTTGGCCAGGTGCAGGCGTCCGCGCTCGCCGCCCGAGAGGTTTTTCACCAGCTTTTGCTGGTCGTTGCCCTTGAAGTTGAAGCGCCCCAAGTAGGCGCGGCTGGGCATGATGAATTTTCCCACGGTGATGTTGTCGAGCCCGCCGGACACGTCTTCCCACACCGTTTTGTCGCCTTGCAGCGCTTCGCGGCTCTGGTCGACAAACGCCAGTTTGGCGGTCTGGCCGATGACGATTTCGCCCGCGTCGGGCTGCTCCACGCCCTGGATCATGCGAAACAGGGTCGATTTGCCGGCTCCGTTGGGCCCGATGATGCCGACGATGGCCCCGGCCGGGACGCTAAAGCTCAGGTCGTCGATCAGCAGCCGGTCGCCAAAGGTTTTGCGCACGTGCTTGAACTCGATCACTTGCGCGCCCAAGCGCTCGGCCACGGGGATGAAAATCTCGTTGGTCTCGTTGCGGCGCTGGTAATCGACGTCGGAGAGCTCCTCGAAACGCGCCAGCCGCGCCTTGCTCTTGGCCTGGCGGCCCTTGGCGTTGGCGCGCACCCACTTGAGCTCTTCTTTCATGGCGCGCAGGCGCGCGTCTTCGCTGCGTTGCTCGCTCTCGAGGCGGCGCTCTTTTTGGTCGAGCCAGTCGGTGTAGTTGCCCTTGTAGGGGATGCCGTGGCCGCGGTCTAGCTCCAAAATCCACTCGGCGGCGTTATCGAGAAAGTAGCGATCGTGGGTGATGGCCACCACGGTGCCCGAAAAACGCTTGAGGAACTGCTCCAGCCAGTGCACGCTTTCGGCATCCAAGTGGTTGGTGGGTTCGTCGAGCAGCAGCATGTCGGGCCGGCTCAGCAGCAAGCGGCACAGCGCCACGCGGCGTTTTTCGCCGCCCGAGAGGTTTTTGATCTGCGCCTCCCAGGGCGGCAGGTTGAGCGCGTCGGCGGCGAGTTCGAGTTGCAGGTCGGCGTTCTCGGAGCCCGAGGCGGCGATGACTGCCTCCAGCTCGGCCTGTTCGGCGGCCAGGGCGTCGAAGTCGGCGTCGGGTTCGGCGTAAGCGGCATAGACCTCATCGAGCCGCGCCTTGGCCGCCAGCGCACCGCCTATGCCCTCTTGCACCGCCTCGCGCACGCTTTGCTCGGGGTTGATGTGCGGCTCTTGGGGCAGGTAGCCGATGCGGATGCCGGGCATCGGCGTGGCCTCGCCCTCGATCTCTTTGTCCACCCCGGCCATGATTTTGAGCAGGGTCGATTTGCCCGAGCCGTTGATGCCGAGCACGCCGATCTTGGCGCCGGGAAAGAAGCTAAGCGAGATGTCTTTCAAGATCTGGCGCTTGGGCGGCACCGTCTTGCAGACGCGGTTCATGGAGAAAACGTATTGGGCCATATAGACAAGAAAATGAAAGAAAGGCGCAGGCAACCCCAGCGGGGGACCACCACATCTTCTCGATTATCCGCTGCTTGAGCCCCTTTGTGCAGCTTTATGCCACACGCCCAGCTCGGCCGGGCATGGCCTGCCAGCGCACCCAAACTGTGGTTTTTAAACGCCAAGCTCCACACCCAGCACCGTCAAGGGCGGTTTGTGCCACAATCGGGCCGTGCGTACTTGCATTCGGTACCACAGCAGCGCTATGCTGGGGCTTGGACGGCCCAACTTTGCTCCCCATCTGCCCCGCGATTGCCCTTGCCCCTTGTGGCGCAGGGAGTGGCCGATACCCCTCAACGCCCTAAGCGGGCGCAACCTAGACCCATGACTTTTGACGAACTGAACCTCGCCCCGGCTCTGCTGGACGCCGTGCGCGAGCAAGGCTATACCCAACCCACCCCGGTGCAGGCGCAAGCCATACCCTTGGTGCTGGCCGGCCACGACCTGCTGGCCGGCGCCCAGACCGGCACTGGCAAAACCGCCGCCTTCACGCTGCCGCTGCTGCAGCGCCTGCACAGTGGCCAACCCGGCTCTGAGGGCCAAACAAGCCATGAAGCCCCTAAACGCGGCCAAGCGCGCCCCATTCGCGCCCTGGTGCTCACCCCCACCCGCGAACTGGCGGCACAGGTGGAAGAATCGGTGCGCACCTACGGCAAGCACCTGCAGCTCAAATCGACCGTGATTTTTGGCGGGGTTGGCATGAACCCGCAGATCGACAAGCTGGCCCGGGGCGTCGATGTGCTGGTCGCCACGCCGGGGCGGCTGCTGGACCTGGTGGACCAAGGCCGCCTGGATTTGTCCAAAGTAGAAATTCTGGTGCTCGACGAAGCCGACCGCATGCTCGACATGGGCTTCATCCACGACGTGAAAAAGATCCTGCGCCTGCTGCCGCAAAACAAGCAGAGCCTGCTGTTTTCGGCCACCTTCAGCGACGAGATCCGTGAACTCGCCAACGGCTTGCTGCGCAGCCCCAAGCACATCCAGGTCACGCCGCCCAACACCACGGTGCAGCGCATCGTGCAAACCATCCACCCGGTCGGGCGCGGCAAGAAAAAGGCGCTGCTGGCGCACATCATCAAGGATCACGACTGGAGCCAGGTGCTGGTGTTTACACGCACCAAGTTTGGCGCCAACAACGTAGCCGACTACCTCAATGCCCACGGCATCGGTGCGCTGGCGCTGCACGGCAACAAGAGCCAGAGCGCACGCACCCAAGCCTTGGCCGACTTCAAGAGCGGCACCATCCGCGCCCTAGTGGCCACCGACATCGCCGCGCGCGGCATCGACATCGACGACTTGCCGCACGTGGTCAACTACGACATCCCCAATGTGTGCGAAGACTACGT
>Ga0208100_100015_pt1 | contig 94899 bp, 95 predicted proteins | sample SubbioR11_8A_Aug_FD_184817 | JGI IMG/M metagenome (GOLD analysis project Ga0208100, IMG submission 184817) | Serpentinite rock and fluid subsurface biosphere microbial communities from McLaughlin Reserve, California, USA - CR11_8A_Aug (SPAdes) | ecosystem: Environmental > Terrestrial > Deep... | reverse complement strand
TCCCCAACCCGTATAGCCGTTGGTATAGCAGGTCGCTATACTCGTCCAGTCTCCCCGCTTCGTAGGGATAGCGCCGCCTTAGAAGGTCTTCGGTTTCCATCCGCAACGCCTGACGTATACCTGGCTTGCCATGGTGTTTCCCCATCTGCTCGCGCACTTCGGACACCAACAGATCTATGTCCATGCCGCCGTTCAGTTTTTTCCCCAGCGCTCTTAGACTCAATCCAACACGCCTCCTTTGACGAGCGTCTCCATGACCTTCACGATTCTGGCGTCTCGATGTCCGGCGAAACGCCCAAGCTCTGGTATGCGGCACGCTATCGGCGCAAAAAATACTGCTGTGCCGATGTACTTTCCCGCTGAGGTGGACATGCGGTTAATCACTAGCTTCGCCCGGCTCATATCGGCAAAAGCATTGCCCACAAGGTAGTCCATCATCCCAACCGTCCTCGAGATTGAGGGGATGCTGTCCTCGGTCACTAACAACAACCTATCCGCCGCCCTAAGCGCCGCTACCACTCCTTCGGTCAGGTAGGACTGGGTATCGATAATTACATAGTCATACCCCTCCCGCAGATCGGCGATGATGGAGAATACCGCCTCATGAGAGGCCGCTTCGGCAACGTCCGGAAATCCTCCGGTCAACACATCAAACGTTTCCCGAGGCGACCGCTGGATGCTGCTGGCGGTGGCTCCCTCCTGCGTCAATGACAATTCTTTTAGGTCTACCTCCAGCGTCGCGGTCACGTCTCCGGGAGTAAAATCCACCTCTAGCACCACCACCTTGTGCGCGTGTGCTAAAGTCCTAGCTAGCGCCAAGGCTATGGTGGTCTTGCCGACCCCACCCTTGGGGCCGTATACCGTTATGATTTTAGCCATTTTTTACCTCCTAATCAATTTGAATGCTCGTGACGATAAGGCTGGGGAGACCTCTAGCAAGGAGTCCGTGGCGGCCTCCAATACTAGGTGAGCCTCCCTGCCGTCTGTGGTTACGCTAACAACAACAAAGCCCTCTAGTAGGAGTGGCTCCCCTGTACGGTCAAATACAATGATGTCCACAATGTCCCCGTCGGTAATTTTTGCGGTTTCTGGCACTGGTAGAGATATGGTGATGAGTCCGTTCCCCTCCTGTAACCTCTTTCTCTCCCTGCCGACACTCTCCAGAGGAATAAGATCTCCCGTAGCCCTGCCCATGGTTGTTACCATGCCAACTACCTCTCCTTTCGTAGAAGCCATGCCCACCGCCAGTGTCGAGGACGCGGGTATTTGTTCTGTACCTAGCATTCCTGTCGAGATAATTGTGCCCATCGGAATGTCTTGTCTCGCCACCACCACTTGGCGCGTAGCCTCCTGCCCCTGCAGAAACAGAAACGCGGTCAGCGCAAAAACAACGCTTGCGATCATAGCGATTTTGATTGTTTTTTTCAAAGAAACCCCTCTCTCCTGTTTTTTTGGCAAAACAAAAAGGCCCGCGCGGCCTTCTGGGCTTATCCTCGTATCCGCTAAAACCTAGGCTGGTTGGGAGAGACACTATTTCCCAGGGACTCTCCTGACCATGTCCACTGGGAGAATGTACCGAGAGAGGACCGGAACCAGGGCGAACATATTTTCACGCGTCATCTCCAAAAAAACCGACACAAATCCGTGCGCCCGCGCCCCAGGATTCTCATAGTCGATTTTGGCAACCACCCAATCTTCCCTGAGGGTTATGTTTGGTCTGTCGAAAAACCTCAGGGTGACGTCCACCACGTCCCCAATCTGAAGATTGCCGGCGGTCTCCCAAGACACCCCAAATTCGAGAAAAGAGTGCCCCCGCCTCGGGACACGGGGCTTCGGCCTAACACTTGCCACGTCCGCGGGAGAAATGATGTCTCCTCGTGCTTTGTTGACGGTGAGGTACTTTCCCCAAATGTGTTCTAAGGTGTGTGTGGCTCCGCTCGGAACGGTAGCGATAGGCCACAACTTTAACCGTGCCATTGCGAATTGCCCTTCCCCCTCGATGCGCGTCCCCGGGCTAAGGTAGACGCTCGCCACCGCCACCCAGGTATAGTGCGCTTCTATCATTGGGATGCCCACCACTACGATAGCTGCCACGAGGACTAAGACCATAACAATCCCAACACCAACCATAACCGCTCTAAACAATCCGGACACCTCCTTGTACGCTTTGGGATTGGGAGAGAAATAAAAATAATAAATAAATCGTCGTCGCGGTTGAGGATATGTGGGCAACGTCGCTACGTTGTCCAAGCAGCTGTGGAGTCTGTGGATAACTCGTTAAAGTTATCCATCAGAATCCATGGATGCGCCATATCCGCAACCTGCTAGTTTTGTTTTTGGACGCGCTCCGCCCCACTATGAAATTTCATAGTTTTGTCTTTTTCCCGTATTCGCCGCAATTGTTTGTGCACCACCTGAATGCTAGTCCCTAGAGTGGCGGCCGCTTCGTCTGCCGTTCGCAGTTCGCTATAACACAAACGGTATAGTTTCTGTTGCTGGGGACTCAGTCCTATGGGTGTGTTTTGTTGTCGCTGCTCCCGGATTTTCCAAATCTTCTGGACGGCCTGCCTATAAATGTTATACACTGCTGGTACGGTGAGGGTCAAGGCCTCCGCGATGTCTTTGTAGGAGTATTTTTGTCGCAATGTTGCCACTTCGCGTTGTCGACCAAACAACAACTGCAGCTCGCTCTCGCTGAGCGTTTCCCAGTCGAAGCGCATCTTTTTGTGTAGTTCTTTCAGGACTGTCCTAGTGCTTGCGAACATCGACCCAAGAATTTCCCAGTCCGCGGTGTCCTCCGCTTTCGTTCGAGCGTGCTGCAGGGCATCGGCATCGTCCTTGTACTGCCCGATCATTTCAGACCAACTCAGCCGGCTCATTGCGCGTGGCTGTGGCCGACTCGAATACCGTCTGGCACGTGCGCCGCCTGCGCCTTCATTCTCAGTTTCAGATGCTGAACCCCTTGTCTGTAGCTCTTAGCCTCACACACGACTATCCGGCACGATCCTAGGACCCTGTCTACTATGCGTTCGCCTACTCGTGCAGCCAACTCGTCTAGGTTTAGGTTAGTGGTGTAGATGGTTGGGCGCATATGTCGGTATCGTGCATCTATGACCGTGTAGAGCCTGTCCGCTACCCATTCAGTGGGTTTTTCAGCTCCCATGTCGTCTAATACCAGTAAATCAACTGTGATGAGTTCGTCCAATATCCTGCTCTCTGACCCGTACCCGTCGTAGGTAGCTCTAATTTTCGCTAAAGTTTCCGGTACGTTTGCATAACGACACGTGTATTCTTGCCGTAACATTCGATTACAGATGGCCGCCGCTATGTGGCTCTTGCCCGCACCGTAACTACCCATGACAAACAGTCCACTGGTCATGTCAAACGCCAACGCCGCCTCTACCATATCCTCTGTGCCCGGTCTGCGCTCAAACGTCTCAAGGTCTGCGTTCTCAAACATCGGGTTCAGTCCCGCTTTTGCGCGGTTCTTGCTAATGGCGCACTCACTTAGCACGCGCAGCCTATCTGCTGTTTTGGTGAGCATGGTTCTGTTGACGCATTCGCATGGAGCGTAGATACGGACTATGTTGCTGAATATATGCCTGGTCCGCTCGTTGATGTCGGCACCACAGATCCCACAACGCCCATTTATCATGCCGTGCTCCCACTCGCTGCGCAGTTCTTTAATGCCAATGAGGATGTCGATCCTCTCCATAAGTCCTATGTCCGTCAGCAGGTCACCCAACCACGTCTGCAAATCGTCCGGTCCGGTATTTGCTTGTGCCTGTAGCCTGTTCAGGATTTCTCGGTATCTCATTGGGCCGACCTCCTTCCAAGGGTTTAAGGTGGTCAACAAAAGGTTTGTTTGCGCCCAAAAAGGTTTTGGCTTGCTTGATGAACCGCTGTTCTTTGCCAACAACCTCCTTGGCGTACTCTCTTGCGGCGGCAATCAGGTCGGCTGACTTGTGTTTTTCTTTGAGTCTAGCCTTCCACTGCCCATAGGCTGCCTTTTTCTCCTGCGTCCTTGGGTAAACACTCCAGAACTCCTCAAACTCACCGGAGTATCCGTCGTCGTGGCCAGCGCTAACAGGCTCTTGTCTTTTGTGGCCCTGCTCCCCGTCTTCGTGCATTACCTCACCCAAGGCGTCCAAACACCCAATAGAGATCTTCGAAGTCTCTGGAGAAGTCTCTGTAGAAGTCTCTGGTATTGCTTGGTGCATTTTGCCCCAATCCATTAGTGCATTTTGCACCAATCCATTAGTGCATTTTGCCCCAATGGAGTGCCCCAATGCATTAGTGCATTTTGCCCCAATGGGAGTGAGCTGCTGCATTGGCTCATAGGGAGCGGGGCAATAAACCTCCTCATTTGGAGTGGGGTAATGTATCGCCTCAATGGGAGGAGCCGCTACTTCCGGTGTTTTTTCGTCGTAATTCGTTTTTGGGACGTTAGATTTTTGGAGCCTTTCAAGTTCTTCTTCGTTGATGGAATACCACTTGGTTTTATCCATGGGCTCTTTGTTAAAGTTGCCCGACAAAAGTAACCCTGCGCTTTCGAGTTTGGCAAATGTCCGCTTAACGGTGTCGAAGCTCCAAAACTCAAAGTTTTCTTCATGCCAGTTTCTGATAGAATTATATGTCCAGTGTCTGCCCTCGTGGAAATGCTTCCCTGCCTTGCGATTAATCTCAAGCCAGTAGTGGATCTGCTGCAGAACGATGGCCTCATTCAACCCAAGAAGGTTGGCAAGTTCTTTGCTGACTACTATTGGGTACTCGGTGAATAACAGTTTGCTCATTCCGCAGCCTCCTTTGCGAGAGTGTCGTCCTTATTTTCATTTTTATTGTCCACCCGTCTGCAACTCTGTCTAATCGGGCGGGTCGTTCCTTGACTAATCCTGCTAACACCTGTCGAGCAACGGATTCGTTTTTGACCGGGTTTAGTGAGACCCACATATCATTTTTCATACAACCACCCCTTTTTTATCTGGGATTGTCCTTAATCTCCTGCGGTAGTAATTGCGCACTGGATTTCTGCCCACGTCATCAGCGCGTTGGTCGGGAATCTGACTCGGTTACCTATGTGGAAGTGGGGCACCCGATCTTGCTTAGCCAATTCGTATATCATCCATTTGGAGCACTTTAAGAGCTTGGCCGCTTCGGTTGCAGTCAGTACAGGCGACATCTCGGTTAGGTTCAAAGGTTGTTGGTGCGCCTTTTGCTTGGGCGCCTTGCGACCACATTGGGGGCAGTACTTAGCTTCTTCGGGCAACTCATAGGAGCATTTGCAGGCCACCATCTTTTCACATCCCTTCTATGTCGATTGGTGTAGCCCAGTATTCTGGCGAATCTAAGCTGAGCCGTACAACGGGGAATCCTTGTCGCTTCGTTCTAGCCAAGTCGTAGATTGCCCGGCAACCTACCCCAACGACCTTGGCGGCCTCCTCCACGGTCAGTACAAGGGGCAGGTTGTCCCAACTCGTCAGTGGTTTTTGGCTTACTCTATCTTCCGCCGTTTCTGAAATTATTTCTTGCGTCATAAATTATCAGTTCCTTTCTTCTGTGACTGCGTTACCAACCCCTAACACACACCCTTGTTGCCAACTGGTAATGTGCTAGGTAAAAAAATATCTGCAGGGTCCATGCCCGCTTGAACAAGACCTTGAATGAACTTGCCTCCAGGTTTCCTACTGCCGCGGAAGACCCTGAACACATAACTTCGAGCTACGCCCATTCGGAGCGCCAACTGGCCCTCTGATAGGCCATTGCTCTCTCGAAACCGTTGAACTCTCTCTATATTTACTTCGACCAACGTGATTGCCTCCCTATCGTTCCCCGTTGACAATAGCGTAGCACGCGCATTCCCATTCGTCAACATCTTTTGAGAAAAATATTTCTGTCCCATGGTGTTGTCTCGTGGCAATATTATCTGTACAATTATCGCAGGGGAGGGTGTTTGACCGTGTCCGACTTTGGTGCCTACCTAAAGAGACTGCGTGAATCTCGCGATTTGAAGCTTAATGAGCTAGCGCGCTTGTCCGGTGTAAGCAGCGCTCATATAAGTAGAATCGAGTGCGGCCTTCGACCGGCGCCTAGCCCTGGGATACTCCTCAAGTTTGCTTCAGCTTTGAACGTAAGCCAAGAGGAAATGCTTCGAGCCGCTGGTTACTTAGAGAGCGAGAAGGATCCTATAGCCGGGCAAGTTTGTAAAGACGGACCAAAATACGATCCCGACGCCGAATACGCTAGTAAACGGATTATAAGCGCTTTGGAGTCGAAGCCAGAACTCTTGGCCGCATGGAAGGAGCTGATTGGGCGAGACGACCTGCGTCTGTTGTTTAAACAGGCATCGGGACTTACCACCCTCCCCATCCTCGGTCGCATTAAGGCGGGCATACCGGTTTTGGCCGAGGAAAACTGGGAAGGCGAGGTGGAGGTTCCGAGCGATATCAAGGCGGATTTTGCTCTGAGAATTTCCGGCGACTCCATGTCCTGGGCAGGTATTGCCGAGGGAGATATAGCCGTGCTACGCAAAACTGATAGCCCTCCAAACGGCGCTATCGTGGCCGCGGTGATTGAGGAAGCCACATGGGAGGCCACGCTTAAGTTCTTTGTCCGCGAAAACGGCGGCGCAGTACTGAAAGCGGCCAATCCCGAGTACAAGGACATCCCCGCCGGTCCAAAACTGAAAATTATAGGGCAGCTTGTGACCCTCCTTAAAAACCCGCCTACGGTCAGTAACTACTTAGCGCACCTAGTGCACAAGGACATCTCAGACCGTAAATGGCAGTATGCCATTGAGTTGGCTACTCAGGCCGGTCTAGACGGTGAGAGCGTTGCTAACCTAATCAACATGGTTGTTAAGTCCGCCAAGCAAATAAGCAAGTGAGCGGAATGAAGCAGGAAGCCCGGACAACGATACCGGGCATTCGAACAATACCTATTGGGTATGTTGAAAGGAGCAGAAGGTGATGTCTAAATGGCAGGACACATAAGAAAACTGCCCAATGGTAGGGGCTATGAGGTTGTAGGAGAGCTGGGCATAGACCCGCTAACTAAGAAACGCAAACGTACAAGGCGTGTTATAGAAGGCAACGCCAAAGAGGCTAAGGCCTTGCTGGACAAGATTGAACAGGAAGTGCGTTACGGTGTGGCCATAGGCCATGGACTGACCGTTGACGCCTATCTAGACAAATGGATTGAGGTTTATGTTAAGCCCAAGCTTGCAGCAAAGACAACACTCTCCTACGAGCAGCTACTGAGGCTGCACATTAGGCCTTATTTAGGCTCTGTTAAACTCGAAGACCTCAACCCGTTAATCCTGCAAAAACATATCAATGGCTTGACTAAGATTGGGCGCAAGGATGGCCGCCAGGGGAATCTCTCTTTTAGAACAGTACAGTACGTGCACCGGGTGTTACACAAAGCGCTTGACTCGGCCATCAAGTGGCAACTGCTGAGCTGTAACCCAGCTGCTGCCGTAGAACTCCCAGCCAAACCACCAAAGGTGGCCATGCAGCCTTTAGATGAGACACAGGCAGCGGCTCTGATCCAGGCCGCCGCAGCTACTCCGTACTATGGCCCTATCGTCATGGCGTTGCTGACGGGGATGAGACGAGGAGAGATATTGGGGCTCCGCTGGGAGGACATAGACGTAGAGCAAAGCCTTCTCAACGTAAGGCAGACGGTCCAGTTCACACCTGACCTGGGCATTTTCATTAAGGCGCCAAAGTCCGCCCTTAGCGCGCGCCAAGTGACTGTGTCTGAAGCCGTCCTTAAAGTGCTGGAAAACCACCGTATCAGACAGATAGAACAAAAACTGAACCTTGGCAAAGCCTATAACAAAAAACCTGACCTAGTCTTTGCCACCCCCGAAGGTGAGGCAATGCACCCGGACAAAATGAGTCGTTGGTTTCTCGGTTTTCTCAAAGTGGCTGGTCTCACCCGTGTGCGGTTTCACGATTTACGGCACTCACACGCCACACTGCTCCTAGAGCGTGGAGTGAACATTATGGAAGTATCACGGCGATTAGGTCATGCCGATATTCGCACAACACAGGGATACACGCATATATTACCCAAGCGACAACATGAGATTGCCTCTAAACTGGATGATATCGTTAAGTTGAACTAGGCACCTGTGGGTGCCTTTAAGGTTGTCTCGGCACCAAATGGGCACTTTTAGAATATAAAAAGTCTCTGGGAAAACCCAGAGACCCTTGATACCACTGGAGCCGATAGTGGGACTTGAACCCACGACCTGCTGATTACGAATCAGCTGCTCTACCACTGAGCTACATCGGCGCATGTACAGCTAGTTGTAAAACCAGCATCGCTGCTGGTTTAGTTTTTAATGGCGGAGCTGACGGGAATCGAACCCGCGGTCTCCGGCGTGACAGGCCGGCATGTTAACCGCTACACCACAGCTCCAATTGGTGACCCCAGCGGGATTCGAACCCGCGTCGCAAGCGTGAAAGGCTTGTGTGTTAACCGCTTCACTATGGGGCCATGATGATACCTTTCTATGCTACAGGAAACGAGGCCTAAAGTCAAGCGCAAAATTTGCCATTATTTACTCATCATGCATGGCTGCATTCTCGAAACGACCGTAATCTTTGCGGAAGACGAGGCTGACTTGGCCCACGGGGCCGTTGCGGTGCTTGCCCAAAATGACTTCTATGGGGCCGGCGCCATCCGCGGTCGGGCTCTGTTGATTCTGGTAATCTTCGCGGTAGAGAAACATCACCAAGTCGGCGGCTTGTTCTATTTCGCCCGATTCGCGAAGATCGGCGAGGTTCGGGCGCTTATCGCTTCGCTGTTCCGCGGCGCGGCTAAGTTGTGCCAGCGAAATGAGCGGCACCTCTAGCTCACGCGCAAGGGCTTTTAAAGTGCGGGTAATCTCGGCTACTTCCTGCTGCCTATTCTCTGAGCGCTGGGGATAGCGCAGTAGCTGCAGGTAATCCACCACGATAAGACCGATATTTTGTTCCATTTTTAGGCGCCGGGCTTTACTGCGCATTTCCATGACGGAGAGGGAAGGGGTGTCGTCGATAAAAATTTTCGCCTCGGAAAGATCATGAATGCCTTGCGCTATTTTGTCCCAGTCCCGGTCTCCTAGGGTGCCATTGCGCACAGACTCGGTGCGTACCACGCTCTCGGCACAGAGCATGCGCAGGGTGAGCTGTTCCTTGGGCATCTCTAGGCTGAAAAAGGCCACGGGAATCTTAGCCTTCACCGCGGCATGCACGGCAAAGTTCAGACTTAGGGCGGTCTTACCCACCGAAGGGCGGGCCGCCAGGATGATGAGATCACCCTTTTGAAAGCCATGGGTCAGTCTGTCTAGTTGATAATACCCCGAAGGCACGCCATTGATATTGCCGCCGGGGAGCTTACTCGCATTGAGCTGGGCATAGACCTCATGGAGGATGCTCACCAAGGGAACAAAGTCGCGCGACTCCTGCATTTGCGCTAAGCGGAAAATGCGCTGTTCGGCATTGTCCAGGAGACTCGTCGGCTCGCCGGTGGCGGCAAAAGCTGAGGCCGATATTTCACTCCCGGCGGCGATGAGCTGGCGTAAGATGTACTTGTCGTGCACAATTTTTGCATAGACTGGGGCATGACTGATGACGGGAGTGGCGTCGAGGAGGGAGGTGAGGTAGGAAAGCCCGCCGCAATCTGCTAATTTGCCCTGCTGGCTGAGCCTGTTAGAGACCGTGACGAGGTCAACCGGGTGGTTCTGCATATACAGGTGGATCATGCAATCAAAAATATGCCGATGCGCTTCTTTATAGAAGTGCTGCGGCTGGACTGAAACCGCGAGGTTGATGAGTATTTCCCGATCAAGCAAAATTGCCCCGAGCATGCTCTGCTCAGCTTCGAGATTATGCGGTGGAACGCGCAGCTCCGACATATTATTCGGGCACCACATGCACGGTCAATGTGGCGGTGGTTTCTGGGTGCACCCGCACGGTGACCTTGTAAGTTCCGGCGACCTTGATGGGGGAGGGTACCTCTAGGCGGCGTTTATCTACTTGAAGGCCTTGGCTAGCCAGCTGATTGGCAATATCATGGGCGGTTACTGCCCCAAAGAGGCGGCCATGCTCGCCCGCCTTGGCGGTAATTTTCACCGTGGCGGCATTTAGCCGGCTGACTAGGCTCTGGGCCTCTTTTTGTTCGCGTTCTTTTTTGCGCAGTTGCGCCGTTTTTTCTTGTTCCAGACCGCGAGCCGCTCCTTCAGTAGCTATGGACACCAGACCCCGCGGCAGGAGGAAGTTCCGCGCGTAGCCCTCGCTAACTTCCACCACTTGGCCGCGTTTGCCGAGGTCCTTGACATCTTTATTCAGTATTACCTTCATCGAACTAACACCTCCAGCTTACTTTGTGCGCCTAGCCTCAAGATGAGTGGCCAGGGTTGAAAGGTCTTGGTGCCACTCCTCGAGCTCATGGCCGTCTTCAGCATATTGTCTGCTTTTACGCTCCACTGTCGCTTCGAGCTTAGCAAAACTCACGTTCAAGCGCCGGCCGAGCAAGTAACAGTACAAGACGACTTTAGCCAGGGCACCCACAATGGCCTCATCCCTGCCTTTAGGTAATTCTCTATATATCTGAGCCACGCCACCCACCAGCTCAGTCTTCAACCATTCAATCATCCGGACATTGCGCCCTATATCAAATTCCTTGCCTGTTTCGCTCACCGCAACCCCCCCTATTCAGTATGATATTCTGCGGTCGGCGCGTTTTCCCTGCTAAACCCCTGATGCAAGAGGGGGGAGCTCTTGCTCCCCCCTAGAAACTATTCAATAGTGTATGGCAACAGAGCTATATTGCGAGCACGTTTGATTGCATCAGTCAGTAAGCGCTGGTGCTTCGCACAATTACCCGAGATACGTCGCGGCAGTATCTTCCCACGTTCAGTGACAAAGCGGCGCAGTTTATCAATCTCTTTATAATCAACTGCAACGGCCTTATCGACGCAAAAATTACATACTCGCTTCCTCGGCTTCCGTGAGCGTTTGCGCAAAAGTATTACCTCCTTTTTTAGGACTAAAAAGGAATGTCGTCATCTTCAAGGTTGACTTCCCGCGGGGATTCATGAGCGTCTTGCCTCTCACTCGTTCCGCCTTCTTTATTGCCACCACCGAGAAACTTGACTTGTTCAGCTACCACTTCGGTAAAGGTGCGCTTCTGTCCATCTTTTTCGTAAGGGCGTATTTCTAGCCGCCCGACTACGGCGACCAAACGGCCCTTGCTTAAGTACTGGGCACAGGCTTCAGCCTGCTTTTCCCACACTTTAACATTGATGAAATCAGCACCCTTGTCCTTTCCGGGGCGGTCTACAGCGAGACTAAAAGTAACCACTGCCGCTCCGGTCGTGGGAGTATAACGCAATTCAGGATCACGCGTGAGTCTGCCAATTAAGATAACCTTGTTTAACATTGCTATCGCCTCCAAGTATTACTCGTCTAGGCGAAAAACGGCATACCGAACGATGTCTTCAGAAATTCTGAAAACGCGCTCGAGCTCTTTAGCCACGTTTGGCAGTGCGGTGAAATTGACAAGGAAGTAATACCCTTCGCGTTGCTTGTCTACTTCGTAGGCCAGGCGACGCTTGCCCCATTCTGAGACCTTATCAATCTGCCCACCGTTACTGGTGATAAGCGTGGTAAAGCGCTCAACCTTACTTGGCAGCTGCTCTTTCGAGAGCCCAATGTTAAGGATGAACATCGTTTCGTACTTGCGCATATGCTGCACCTCCTCCCCCTGGACATAAGGCCCCACGACATTGCGCGGGGCAGGGTGGCAAGAACAATTCATTATAGCACCACTGTCAAGGCAAAGCAAACAAAACTCAGGAATTTGCTTGTTTGTAGTCGGCGCGAAGCACTTCCATTAGTATTTCATCATTCCAAGCCCCATCCACAAAGCGGTGCTCTTTGAGCCTGCCCACCTGCTTAAATCCACAGTTTTCATAGCACTTGATGGCCCGGATGTTGCCGGAAAAAACCCTAAGAAATACTTTATTTAGATTGAGAACATCAAAACAGACCCTAAGGAGCACCCGAATGGTGTCCTGGCCATAGCCTTGCCCTAGGAATTTTTCCTGGCCGATGACAATGCCAAGTTCACAATGTCTATTGATGCCATCTATGCCATGCAGTCCACAATTGCCGAGATACTCTCCCTGCAAAGTTTCAATGGCGAAAAATTTGTCCGCATCTCCATGGATGGCTGCTCTTTCAACCCACTTTTCTTCGGCCAAGCGCGAAACGGGCAGGGTAAAGGCCAGGAGATGCTGGGTAATGGTACGGTTATTCACCCATTTCATGACATGGTCGATATCGCTTTTCTCTATAGCTCTTACCCTCATCTTATCACCGGCAAACATCCGAATCCCCCCTCTTTGCACCTTGCTACTGCTCTTGCTCAGGCGATGCTGCCGGATTGCCGCCCATGGACTTAAGCACCTTCTTGATGTCCTTTTCTAACTTAACCCGAGCAATCATGACACTGTGGCCACACTTTAGACACTTAACACGAAAGTCCATCCCGGTGCGTAGCACCTCCCATTCCGCCCCGCCACAAGGATGCGTTTTTTTAAAAAGCAAGATATCGCCAACGTAGAGTTTCATCGGCATAGTCACTTGCCATTTGGCCTCCCCTCGGTTTCATTGACCATGATGCGGCGTGGGTAGGGGGTCTCAATGCCTTCGCGATCAAAGACCAGCTTGATACGGCGGCGCAGTTCACGCTCTACAGCCCACTGCTCAAGGGGTTTTACTCGGGCCACAATGCGCAAGACTATCGCCGACTCGGTAAAATCAGTCATGCCGAGCAAGGTGGGACCCTCCACAATTTCCGGAATATCTACGGCGGCCATAGCCAACACACCTTCAATGAGTGTCCTCACCTGCTCCACATCGGCTTCGTAGGAGACCCGCACGTCGACTAAGGCCCGCAAGTTCCCCCGATTATGATTAGAGACCTTGTCTATGGCCCCATTAGGGATAATATGCAGGACACCGCTGAAGTCCCGGAGTTTGGTCACTCTAAGCCCGACTTCCTCTACCGTCCCTGACACGCCAAAAGTCTCCACGAAATCCCCTACGCCAAACTGGTCCTCAAACAAAATGAAAAACCCCGTCAAGACATCGCGCACTAGGTTCTGGGCCCCGAAACCTACCGCTAAACCGACAATACCAGCCGAGGCCAGAATAGAGCTTGTTGGCGCTCCCAGAGCATCGACAATGGATATGATTAGGAAGAAGTAGACAACGTAGCGCAGCACACTCTTGAGTAGCGCTGCTATAGTCTTCGCCTTGCGCATTTCCAGGCGTCGCGCCGTGTCCTCGCGCAGAAAGACCTTGGTGATGACCATGCCACCTACCCTGAGCACGATCTTGGCGGCCAAAATAAGGACTACCACTCGCACCAAGGCCAGAATTACTCCGGCGTATGGCAGTAGCACCGGTATGCGCTCAAGCCATAATTGTAGTATCCCTAGCAAAAGCATCACTCCTTGATGAGTAGTAGCCGGTAGTTTTCGCCCTCGTGGACCCGCTCGTAGGTCGCAGTGATATCCACACCGCTTTCCGCCAACAGGGCTTGTACGCGGTTATAATCCTCCGCCGCCATACAAATGCTCAACCCACAATGAGCGGTGATGGCCCGCGGAGTAGGCATTAGTTCGTACTTTATCTGACGCTCCTTTAAAATGCACTCTGCCGCTAGGGCATGGTGTACAGAGAAAAATAGCAGAACCAGCATGCTGTCCTCCTTACAAGGCCCCGTAAAAATTGATGTAGCGGAGAAGGAAACCAAAGAACGGCAAGAGCCGCGAACCCGAGAAGTATTCTACCAAGTCGCGCGGCAACAAAGTTGTGTTGATTAACGGCGCTAATACAGCGGTCACCAACATGCCCACCAACACGCTTTGTATTATGCCCAGCCCTACCACCATGGCCATACTCTCACCGCCGGTCCGCTGAGGGAGAGCCCAGGTTACCGCCTGACACGCGGCACAGAGGAGCCAGCGCATACCCACAAAGAGTGCCAGAAGACAGATCAAGTTGACCAAGGCTTCCGCCACAATGAGGCTTGCACTGTGGAGCAAAATGGCTACGGTGTGCACACTATCTCTCTCCCAAACCCCGATGATGGCTTGGGCGATGAATCGCGGAAAGGAACCCTCCTGCAACCACTGCCTTAGGCTACCTATAGTGAGTCCCGCTCCGGCTGGTAGCGCCATATGTACACTGAATGAATCGGCGACAAGTCCCACCCAGGGCCACTTACTGACCTCCTCTGCTACTCTAGGCTGCAGAAGCATGGCCACAGCCAAGGCTACTGCATCACGACACATGGCAAAAACAGTGCGCCGCCACCCAGCGGAGATGGCGCGATATATGTGCCAAAGTACCATCCCTAAGAGCAGGAGGTCAATATAGTTCACACTATTTCATTCTCCTCTCAGCTGTACCACTTGCCCAGTGCTACTTAGAACTAAAACATTCGTTCCCTCCGGCGTGATGGCGAGGTAGTCCTCCCCGAAAGTCTGGCTCGTACTAAACCGTACTTGCCCCTCCTGGCTATAGACAATAATGCTTTGCGCCGTGCCTACCAGAACATCGCGGGATGTTTCGGCTGCGCTCACAAACAAGACTCGCTCGCGAATTCGTTCTCGCCATACCAAGTTATCGCCACCCCGGAGCAGCCCCACTATGGACTGTTGACGCCAATTGATGATCGACCTGCTATCGGCACTAAAAAAGAGATCACCTTGTTCCCCCACGAACTGTAGCACCTTAAGCGCGCCGGGACTGTTGTAGGATGATATCTCCTGACCGTCCTTGGCAAAAACCCGCAAACCATCTGCGGTGCCGACAACCACACTCTCCCCCTTATGGTGCACCAAGAGATGTCTTGGCTGCCCAGAAATTTCGGCCCCAAAGAGCGGCTCGCCATGGCGACCAATTACGGTGAGTTTAGCCCCGACCCGAGATCCCAGCACCAGGTTGACCACTGCACTGATTTCGCCATCAGCGGATTGCTCTACTAGGAGAGGAAGTTCGTTATGGAGAGAGTGTCGCCACATTTGCTGCCCCTGGGAAGAATATTTCGCTACTTCGGTGCGAAGTGTCAGCGGTTCGGCGTTAGCAACGGTAAAGGTCACCAAGACTTCGCCCTGCCCGCTCACGGCAACCCCTTGCACTTCTCCCGGCACGTCGAGGGCTGAGACTAATCTATGTCGCGCATGATACACATAGACCCTAGACTGACCTAGACCAGCAATTACTAGGAAGTTCCCCTGCGTCCCCATGACCACTTCGGCAAAACCGGCAACATCTGCCCACTGCTCATCACCTCGGGCGCTGAGAAAACGCACCAAATGCCGACCATCGGCGGGGATAGCATGCACGGCCCACATCCCAGAAGCGACTCCTTTAGCAAGCACCGGGCGACCGTGCTCAGTCTGGTCCACCGTCGTGCTAACCATCCCACCCACAGATGATAACTCGCCCACGCTCGGCCGAGCACCAATATGTGGACGGAAGATAAAGATGCTGCTTAACAATAAGAGGATAAAGATAAAGGCTAACCAGAGGTGTGGACGGTCAGCACGAGTCTCTTCATAGTCTTCCCACATTTCTTCACCGCCCTCCAAGCCTGCAACATACTTCGCCACGTTTTGCCATATCCCTGCCGCACGCCGTTTTAGAGCGCATATCGAGCGCAGACGGGGCATATACTACCAAAAGAACGGGGGGGGTTAGGCAGTGTGGCCTAAGTGGTCGACTTCACACCAAAAAGAGACCAAAATCAACATCGACGCTATCTCCGCTGTGCAAGAAGTGAGTCGTGCCGTAACGTTGGCCTTGGGAGGACGTCTCGCCTTTGCTCCTGGTGTTGTCGTCGTCTGCATTGGGTCCGACCGGTCCACGGGGGACGCCCTCGGACCCATCATTGGAACATTTCTCAGTCAAAGGCGGCTCCCTAACACCCAGATTTACGGCACGCTACAAGAACCCGTGCACGCTGCCAACCTCCACGAGACGCTTTCCATCCTTTCTCGGAAACATGGGACAGCCAAAGTCGTGGCCGTCGATGCTTGCCTAGGAAAATCAGATAGTATCGGTGTCATTACCGTGGGCCTCGGCAGCTTACGCCCAGGCGCGGGTGTCCACAAGGAACTGCCTCCCGTAGGCGATATCTATGTGACGGGAGTTGTCAACATCGGGGGGTTTATGGAGTACTTTGTCCTGCAGAACACTCGCCTGTACTTGGTCTACCGGCTGGCCGAGACTATTGCGGCCGGGCTCTCCACCGCGCTCGGTGGAACCGATGGCGACAAAATACGCGCTTGAATTAGGAGCAACCGGTGGTGGTGCCACAGTCTAGGCAGACTTTGCACGTTCCATTTGTTGCCATACGAAAGCTCGAGCAGTTCGAGCAAGTGGAATGATACAGTTTTTCGCCGTTTTTCTCGGCATCGCGGATAATTTCCTCCACACCGCTAGGTTGGCGCGCCGGCAGACTGTCCGTAAACCTCGCTTTGGCCCGCAAAATGACATCGTCACCCTCTGGCTTCACTTGCACCCGCGAGTAATCCCCCAGCTCAATTTCAATGACCTTTGCAATCAGGTCAGATATGGAACTAGCGGTTTTAATGTATGGGTGACGGGTGACAAAGCCATGGGGTTCATATTTTTGTCCCCGCAGCATGCGGGCTATGTCTTCAGCCGGAATGTGGTACTGGAGCATGACCGAAATGGTCTTGGAGAGAGAATTGAGAAGCCCCGTGATTAGGCTACCTTCGCGGTCGGTACTCATGTAGATCTCGGATATCTTCCCACATTTATTGCGATTGACGGTAATGTATAGTTTCACATCTTCTATTTGGGCCGCATGAGTGCAGCCGGCGCGAATGCCGGTGATTTTTTCGCGCCTTGACCCAGGTAGCGGCGCGGCCAAGCGCTCCTTGGCGACGCGAGCATAGTTCAACAAGGACAGATAATCGAGGTTCTCGAGGTCGGCCTCGTCGTCGGCACTGTCCACTTTGCTGTTCAACGGTTGGGCGAACTTCGAGCCATCACGGTACAAGGCTAGGCCCTTCACGCCTTTTTGCCAGGCCAGGATATGCACTTCTTTAAAGTCGTCGATGGTCGCCTGTGCGGGTAAATTAACTGTCTTCGAAATGGCCCCGCTGACGAGGGGAGTAAGGGCCGCGACCATCAGCACATGGCCGTTGTGATGGATGAAACGGCTGCCGCTGCCGTTCTTACTGGCAGTATCGAACACGGCATAGTGCTCTTCTTGGAGGTGTGGCGCGCCTTCCATTTTGCCATCCGCCAACCTGCCATTTTCTGTCCGCCCAATATATTCGGCGATTTCGGCTACCTGCTCTGTAGAATAGCCCAACTTCCGGAGTGCGGTGTGTATAACGGGGTTGACAATGGTCATAAAGCCGCCGCCAACCAGCTTCTTGTAGGCTACGTGCGAGAAGAAAGGCTCGATTGAGGTTGCCGCACAGTCCATGGCAAAGGAGATGGTACCTGTGGGCGCGACCACCGTTACTTGAGCGTGCCGATAGCCATACAACTCCCCAAACTCTACTGCCTCCGCCCAACACTCTTTGAGGGTGGTTGATAATTCTGGCCATCCTAGGGCCTGCAGCAGGCTATGGTCTACTTGATATGGCTCGTAATGTAGCCCCTCATAAGCGTCATTAAGAGCCCCGGCCACCCGAGCATGGTTCCGTATAACCCGCTTCATGTGCGCCTGATTGATTTCGTACTTCTCAAAAGGGCCGGCGGCTTGGGACATGAGGGCGGAAACGCGGTAGCTCTCCCCGGTGACCACGCCCATCAGAGCCGCCGCTAGGCTACGTGCTTCCGGCGAATCATAGGGCAGGCCCGTGGCCATAAGCAATGCGGCTAAATTGGCTACCCCTAGGCCGGTGGTACGAAAGAGATAGGTCTTGCGAGCGATATCCTCGGTGGGAAACTGCCCCCATATAATCGAGGCCTCGAGCACCAACTGGGACAACCTGATCATGTGCCGGTACCCTTCTAGGTCAAACTGGCCGTTTTCGCTGTCATAAAAACGATAGAGGTTGAGAGAGCCCAAGTTGCAGCTGGTATCGTCAAGAAAGGCGTATTCCCCGCAAGGGTTAGTCGCATTGAGTCGATTATGCGGGGCCCACAGTTGGCCATCCTCGCCGGCCGGACAGGTATGCCAAGCATTAAAGGTGTCCGTAAACTGTGGGGCAGGGTCGGCCACGCGGTGCGCAGCCTCGTTAAATAGTTCCCACAGGTGCAAGACAGAGACCTCCCTGTCCACGGCACGGTCCTTCCTACCGGTGAGCCTCATAGTCTGCGTGGGGTCTTCACTTAACTTTTGCACTTGCTGCATAAAAATATCAGGGATGCGCAGAGAATTGTTTGAGTTTTGCCCTGAGACTGTCTCGTAAGCCTCCCCATCGATATCTGTCGAGTAGCCCATCTTCGCTAGCGCCCGCACCTTGTCTTCTTCGCGGACCTTCCACAGGATAAAGTTTTCAATCTCTGGATGATCGATATCCAAAGAGACCATTTTTGCCGCCCGCCTAGTAGTCCCGCCGGATTTTATCCCGCCGGCATTGCGGTCAAGCCCTTTCAAAAAGCTCATGAGACCCGAGGAAAAGCCCCCACCAGAGAGCCTCTCGCCAACGGCGCGCAGTGGCGAAAAGTTTGTGCCAGTGCCGGAGCCACCTTTGAAGAGGGCCGTCTCGGTGACATAGTGCTCGGAAATTGAGTTTTTGCCGAGCAACCTGTCCTCGATTGACAAGATAAAACAGGCCGAAGCCTGGGTTCGAGTGTAGGTATCCTCCGCCGCCACGACTTTTTTTTGTTTAGGGTCATAGTACAAGTGGCCATTTTCACTGCCCTTAATGCCGTAACTACGGGCTAGACCGGTGTTAAACCATTGCGGAGAGTTAGGAGCAAAAATTTGGTTGAGCAGCCCATAGGCAACTTCGTCGTAGAAGATGCGCCTTTGCTCGTTTGTCTTGAGTATTCCTTCCTCACTAAGGGACGCGGCCCAGAAATCGACCAGACGATGCACCAACATCTTTAGTGAATTTTCCTGCCCGCTCTCGTTATTTACCCCAGCCTTGCGGAAGTATTTTGAGGCAATAATGTCTACGGCGTTTTGCGAGTAGTGGGTTGGAAACTCTAGATTCTTCATATCAGTCAGCACTTTCCCCGTCTTGTGGTCCTTCAGGAGTACATCTCTCTTTGACCACGCAAACATATCATAAACCGAGAGGTCGGGACGCCCCTCGAGTTGTTTGGTGTAGTATCGCACGATAATCGCGTCAAGATTATTCATAAGTCGTCCCCCAATCACCTGTTTTGCTTACCACCAAGCCAATTACTAGCTACACTGATGGTAGCGCATCGCTGCCTTACCGCTCGCGCAATATATTGTATCATGAAGTTAATGCTACTACTATATGTTGTGTAATGAGCTGGAGATAGTAGGCCGCTAGGCATAGGGGTCAAACAATAAAATATGGTTCCTGCAAAACACAGAAACCAACCGCTGATTGCACTGCCGTAAGTAAGTGCTGCCTTTTTCCATTCTTAACCCCGTAGCAACGCACCAATGGTGCGTTGTCCAATGGTGCGTTGTCCATCTTTGACCAACAAACGGAAATAGCGCAAGGGAAAAGGTGTGGTGCGAGGACGACGGAGTAATACTTCGTCGCTACGGGGGTCGGCGTGCCATGTCACGCCGCTACCCTGGACGCAAAGATAGGGGACGGGGCGAGGAGGGTTTTCGTAGCAACGCACCACTGGTGCGTTGTCCATCTTTGACCAACAAACGGAAATAGCGCGAGGGAAAAGGTGTGGTGCAAGGACGACGGTGCAATACACCGTCGCTACGAAAAAATGATTTTCGGCCGTAGCGACCAACTATGCAAAGATTGTTTTGGCAAGTTTAGAGCCTATTACCACTAGGAACTCGCTACAGGCGCCAATGTTTGGTTATTTTATGATGTATTGCGGCAGAGTCGGAGTTCTTAAGGGCAAAAAGACTTTTTGCTTAGTTTCGGCAATGTGGAACTCCTGCGGCAGTATCCCCAAGACCTCGCCATCGGCCTGGACAGCCATCTTCGCCAAGGAAGATATCCGAACTCTGCGCGCCCGATGCATCTCTACCGCTTGATGGTGGACATGCTCACCTTTAAAAACTTTTGGTATCATCTTAATGAGTTCAAGCTTAGTGATCTCTTTGACAATGCAGACATCAAAGAGGTCATCGTCAAGCTCAGCCTGGGGCGCGATCATGAGTCCACCGCCGAAGTAGCGAGCATTGGCGATGGCGACAAACCACACCTTGGCATGTCGCACTTGGCCATCAAGTTCGATGTCCACCTCTTGGGGAGTATAGAACACTAGTTGCCGCAAGATCGAGGCTACATAGGCCAAGTACCCGCGAAAATATCTCTTGCCCCAAGTATTAGCTGTCAAACCCACCTCCGCATCGAAACCTGCCCCGGCGATATTAATAAAATATCGCTCTCCAATGCGGCCAATATTTATTTCCCGCACCTTAGCGCTGGCAATGACCTGGCAGGCCCCTACTGTGTCGCGCGAGCTAACGCCAAAAGTGCGTCCGAAATCGTTGCCGGATCCGGCAGGTATAAAACCTAAAATTACTCCGCTACCAGCCACCCCGTTGACCACTTCGTTCAGAGTGCCATCACCGCCCATAGAGACCACGGCCTCGTAGCCGGCCTGCACCGCTTGTCTGGCTAATTCCGTAGCATGTCCGGGTTTTTCAGTGAACATCGGCGTAAAATCAATACCCGCGCTCTGAAAGTAGCCAGCGACACCCAGATACTTTTGCCCGCACCCACCGTTGCCGGCAACTTTATTGACGATAAGAGCTATGCGCAATGTAGTGCCTCCATACTGTTCCCCCTAGCCTTTTGCTACCGGGGTACTCTCTATTCCTTTTTTCTGTATCCCTATTTCTGGCGCCTGCATATTGCACTGCCCGTGAAAGATGGCTCCGTCGGCGATCACTACTTTGCCAGCCGTCATATCACCGTAGAGCTTGCCTGTACCGGCAATGTCCATCGTGCCTGTAACAAAGATATTTCCCTTAATGGTACCGCCCAGTTTGATGGAGCGACTGTGCACCTCGGCCTCAACAACCCCAGCATCGCCCACGACTAGGTCGCCGGCACAGTCCACCTTGCCTTCTACGCGTCCATCAATGCGTAATGTACCCTTAACTCGGATATCGCCGACGAAGACTGTCCCCGCGCCAATGATGGTATCTACCTTGTCGTGCTGGCGCTCCTGCTGAATATCGCTCTTCGGTTTGCTGCTACCAAACATCTCTTTCACTACCTCGCTTCTAAGAATCGCATGGGGTTGACGGTCGTACCACCCACCCGCACTTCATAGTGTAAGTGCGGGGCAGTGCTGCGCCCGGTACTGCCCACGAGCCCCACTAGTTGCCCCTTGGCAAGCTCTTGCCCAACGCGCACGGATATCCTGGAGAGATGAGCATAGACCGTGCTGAAACCAAAACCATGGTCAACGAAGACCACATTACCATAACCCCCATTAAAGCTGGCCATGCGCACCGTGCCTGCTGCGGTAGCATGGACCGGCGTACCGCGCGGGGCAGCAATATCTATGCCGGCATGAAACTCGCGGCCGGCGCCAAAAGGTGAGCGACGCATGCCAAAACCAGAGGTGATATCCCCCGCGACCGGCCACAGGGAAGGAGTGGCCTCTTCTTTTGCTTGGCGTTCCTCCACCTGCTGCTCAAGTCCCTTGAGGCTGTCCTCAGTCTCGGGGAGAGCTTCTTTGATAGATTCGATATTCTGTTCGGTGCGCAACAGTGTCGCCGCCAAACTCAGGCTGCGATTGGTCAATTGTGAGCGAGTCGCGCCTTCTTGTGCGATAGCTAGGGCAGGCTGAACACGAGCCGAAGTGGTGACTCGGCTACTGCCCAATTTCATCATTTCTCGAATCGAGGTGTCTAAAGCCTGTATCTCCTGTAGTTGGGTCTGCAGTTCGGTGGTCTGTTTGGCCAGAAACAATATATGTTCCTGTTGCTGCCTGTTTTCAAGCATCAAGCCATGGTAGTTCGCCAGTTGCAGTTTGGTCTGCCTAAGAGAATATATGAGACTGATGGAGCTGATAAAGAGCACCACTAAGGCTATACCACCCCAGTGCAACCACCAATACGGCATGCGCATGGCATAAGTTTCTTCGTCCCCATGAGGAACAATTAGTAGGGTGAATTCTTTTTCTTGTTTCTTGTTCGAAACCAAGTGACGACCCCTCCCCTCACGCAAAGAAATGCATTCTTCAGAGCTTGCTCAATATCCTGCACACATTACTTTGCCGTGCAACTATTTATTTGTCTCTATAGCCTGCTCTATGGCCGCCCTCTCTTCTTTACTCAAGGGGCTACTGGTACCACCCTTGACCACCGGCTTGGCGTAAACTCTCGCTTCAGACCGTCCGTAGATAGAGCTAACAACCACCCCACTGCCCTGAGAATCTAGCAGGGCGACCGCAAAGCTCATTTCTCCCCCGACATCACTAAAGGCATTAAACCTGACCATGCCCACCTTTTGTATGGCCTGCGCGAGCTTCTGCTCAACCTCCCACAATTGTTTCCCTTGGCTCTGGCGTTCCTGTTCTAAATGCGCTATGCGGGCGGCTTGGGCGAGCAATACCTGCTCTAAGTTCCCTTGGTCTGTTCCGGTCATAAAGACCCGATACATGCGCCTCGCTTTAGCAAATTCAGAGTGCGCGAGAGCTGCCGCGAGCAATGCCACTACCGACAAAATAATCCCTATGGCGTCCATATCCAAGCCCTCCAATGCCACCTATGTCCTAAGGCGAAAGTTTATGCCCAACACAGGGCCACTAATTTTATCACGCATTCTAAACATACGCTACCGCTAGCACAGAGCAGTTCAAATCAGCAGCTGTGCTATTTCTGCTGTGTCGACATTAGACCCACTAACTATACAGACTATATTTTTTACACTAGAGGGCAAATCGTAAGTGCGCATCCCAGCTACTGCCACCGCCCCCGCCGTCTCCACCACTACTCGCATCTCACTGAGCAAATCTTTCTGGGCACATCTGATATCTTCATCACTAACTTGGTGCAGCGCCGGCTTGTGCTTATGGACTATAGCAAAGGTCAGTTCTCCCGGAGTGCGCACGGCGACACCGTCAGCAATGGTGTGCATGCTAGACAAGGTAGACAGAATGCCGGCGTCAACCGAGGCCTGCATGCAAGCGGCGCCGTTCGGCTCCACGCCAATAATTGCCACCTTGGAGCAGAGTTGTTCTTTGGCGAGGAGCAAGCCTGCTACGAGCCCACCACCACCCACAGGCGCAAAGACAACATCTGTTTCTGGGCGGTCAGCTAAAATTTCCGCCAAAATGGTCGCTTGTCCTTCGATGATGCGCGGATGGTTGAAACTTGGCACGTAGACATAACCCTCTTGGGCCGATAAAAGTTCGGCTTGCTCCCGCGCTTCGTCGTAGCAACTGCCGTGTAAAAGTACTGTTGCCCCATATCCTTTAGCTCTCTCCTGTTTGACGAGCGAAGCATTCTTGGGCATGACCACAATGCACTCTAGTCCCAAAATCTTTCCACTGAGCGCTAATCCTAAGCCGTGACTGCCACTAGAGGCTGTAATAACCTTACTCTCCGCCTCTTTGCCGCTCATCGTCAGCAAGAAATTCATGGCACCGCGAAATTTAAAAGCTCTGGTTTTTTGCAGGCTTTCTATTTTGAGAAAAATACGTTTCCCCGTTTGGGCTGAGAGGTGCTCCACCTCTACTAAGGGGGTGCGAATTATATACGGCCGAAGACGCTCCAAACAGCTACTGACATTGAAATTGGCCATGTTTCTCCCTCTCTTTCCTGCAAGTTTACTCTTCGTTATCCCAAAACTTCGTTAGCCTAACCCCGGTTTGAGCGCTAGTAATCCTGTCGCCCCTTGCCATCCGCATTGGATATTGTCCGGAACTCTTTCACACACTAAGGAGCGTAGAATTACGGTTAGAGGTGACAGAGCTTGACTATCTCCCAGTACATTTACTTGGTCGCCGTAGCAGCGTATGTGCTGCTCTTCCTGATGTTTAGTAGATTTTTTCTCTGGAAACGCTATGCTGAACAACGCTACTGGCACGTCCGCCCAAATGTAACCATTTCCAGCATCCTAGAAACAAGCAGGGTCTGCCAAAATCCATTGCCGTTTTTTTCGATTCTCATTCCTGCCCGCAATGAATCCCAAGTAATCGAGAAGACCTTGCGACACATGCAACAACTCAATTATCCCAAAAATTCTTACGAAGTGATAGTGGTCACCGATGAAAAAGAAACTCTAGAAGCTGACCGCATCAAACCCTCCACTATAAAGAAGACCCTTGCCTTCCTAATCGGCACCATGAAGGGGTGCCTTGAGCCATTAGGGAATGAAGAGCGTCGTCTTTCCCTTTCTGTGCTGAGTGAAATAGCCTTATTAGAATATCATACCACCAAGATGAAGGAGCACACTTGGCTCTCCCCTCTTGAATTGACCAATGAGCCAAGGTGGCGCTCGCGGGAGCTTATATCCACCCTGGCCACAGAGCTTATCCAGAGCCGCGGAAGGCTACACATGGGTCGTGTCTACTGCCTCTTGCGCCGTGCCTATCCGGGCAGTTCGGATGACGATATCGCCCGACTTTACCCAAACTACCTTTGCTTAACCCTGCCCGTCATCGCCACCTTCGAAAGCCTAGCCGGGTCTACCCATCCTCGCCTCCTGCACGCGGCCATAAAATGCACCGCCCAGGCCGGACACAAGGTCACGCAAGACATTCTCTCTAGTTTTACTAATATCATTGCGCAAGGTATGTCTTCTTCTTTACAAAACCTCATCCATACGGACGAAGTTCGCCATTTATGCCACGATGTCTATCCTTACTGCTTTCCCACCACGCAAAATATTGTCGCGCGAGTTTTAGGCGAAGGAAACATGCCCCACCCAGTAATCAAACATGTAGACGTTCCTCACGATTACGATGGATTATGGCTTAGCGCGCGCCAAGGTAGCACTGTTCCCTCCACCAAGGGGCGCGCTTTAAACTATGCCCTGACGCGGGCGGTTTCTACTGAAACGGCCATCTGTGGCTTTTATGATGCCGAAAGTCGCCCGCAAGCTGATGTGCTGCTTTTTGTGGCCTATCAGAAGCTCACCCTAAAAAAAGAAACAAAAATTTGGCAGGGTCCTGTCTTTCAAGTGCGCAATTTTTACGAAATGGGACCATTTAGTAAGATAGCTTCCCTCTATCAAGCCATCGCTCATGACTGGTACTTGCCGGTGGTGTTTCGCCGCCTGCCATTTGTTGGCGGAACAAACCTCTATGTCGAGTTCAGCCTGCTTCAAGCACTTGGTGGATATGACCACCAATCACTTACGGAGGACCTCGAGCTTGGCACGCGAGCGTACCTTACTACCGGGGCCTGGCCGGACTATTTACCCTATGCCAGTAGTGAGCAGACCCCCCCGAGTTTTCTCTCCTTTTATCGCCAACGCCTGCGTTGGGGGGCAGGTCATCTCCAGGTTATGGATAAAATACGGCGCTCCGAGGGTAGTCCTCCGGCCCGCAAGGAGCTTCTCTTACGGCATTTGTCCATTAAAGGTCCCTACGAATGGACTTTTTATCAGACCGTCACCTTACTACCTCCCACCATGCTCTTCCTTTACCTGACCGGCAATGTCGACCCCAGCATTTTGCCTCACTTTATCCGCATACTTTTAAATGTCCTGAGCTTGGTGTACATTTGCTTCACTTTCTATGCCTTCTTTCGTTATCGGCACTTTCTCGACCAAACGAGTCGCCCCCTCACTTGGTATGGCCATCTCGGAGTAGGGGCGGAACTGTGTTTCTTACCCCTAGCAGCCTTCTTCTTTCCGGTACCTTACACCAGCGCCATGATACTTAAAGCCATTGGGCGCTCACCGAAGACTTGGACCAAGACCCCTCGCACCGGAGAATAGCCGCCAGAACTCGACAAGCGGTGTTTCCCTTTGGTACAATGAAAAAGGATCCCCACGATAGGGATCCGAGGGAGGAAGCTCATGGAACAGCATCCCCAGAACAAAAATGTTATCACCCGGTTAGCGAAGATCAGTGGCCACCTTGAAGCAGTAAAAAAAATGGCGGCAGAGGGGCGAGAATGCAGCGAACTACTCACCCAACTGTCTGCCATCATCGGCGCACTTAATGGGGTCAGCCGGGTAATTCTCGAAGACCATATCAGTCACTGCCTCGTGGGATCAACGGGGGAGGGCAAACAAGAATCACTAGACAAACTATTTGATGCCGTTGACAAGTACTTGGGCACAAATACGAAACGCCTTGAAAGCCCACATTAAGGGTAGAAGGAAGTTTTAACATGCAGTTTGTCGTAAAAACCATCATTTCTGCTTTGCTCATCGCGACCATATCCACAGTTAGCCGCCGTCTACCCATGCTCGGCGCTATCATCGCCTCGTTGCCGTTGACCTCCATCTTAGCTATGATCTGGCTCTATACCGATACACAAGATATCCACAAAGTGATTGCATTATCCCAAGGCATCAGCTGGATAATACTACCCTCATTGGTTTTTTTTATCGCTTTTCAAACGCTGCTCAAGCGAAATGTTACTTTCTATCCCGCTTTGGCTATGGCCTCCTTGGTCATGCTTGCCTCTTACTATGTCTACCTCAATATTCTCGGGCGCTTTGGTGTGCGCCTTTAGTACTACTCCTCCAAGGACTCGGGCTTCTGTACCACTCTAGCGATAGCCACTACTGAGTCGTTTTGGTCGAGGCGGATAATGGTCACGCCTTGCGTGGAACGACCAAGTTGCGAGATGCTCCTCATGTCCATGCGGATAATGATGCCTTGCTCCGTGATGACCATGAGATCGTCTTCTGAATTGACAGCGCGCAGGCAGACCACTTCGCCATTGCGCTCCGTCATCTTGACGGTGCGTATGCCTTTGCCGCCCCTGGTCTGTTTGCGGTAGTCTTCGATGGCTGATCTTTTGCCAAAACCATTTTGTGTCACCACGAGCAGAGCGACGCCTTCTTTAACAATATCCATCCCGATACAGTAATCACCCGGCTCTAACTGTATCCCCTTAACTCCTTGGGTGTCACGACCCATGGCGCGTACATCGCTTTCATCAAAGCGAATTGCCATGCCAAGACGTGTGCCAAGCACAATCTCTTGTTGGCCGTCGGTGACGCGAACGGCAATGAGTTCGTCATTCTCTCTTAAAGAAATGCCAATCAAACCATTGTTTCTGATAGAGGCATACTCCATTAGACTCGTCTTCTTTACCATGCCTAGGCGGGTGGCCATAAAGAGGTACTCTTCCGTCGCCGCTGTCTCCTTTAAGGGAATGACGGCGGTGATTTTTTCTTTGGCCTCGAGCGCAATGAGATTGACAAGGGCCAACCCGCGAGCTTGTCGGCTAGCCTCGGGTACCTCGTGCACCTTCGTGCGGTATACCCGACCCTTGCTGGTGAAAAAGTATAGATAGTGATGCGTCGTGGTGATGAAGAGATTCTCGACGAAGTCTTCTTCGCGCGTGCCCATGGCGGTTACACCGCGTCCGCCGCGCCGCTGACTGCGGTAGGTCTCTAGGGGCAGGCGTTTAATATACCCTTGGTGGGTGAGGGTGACGACAACATCTTCTTCGGCAATAAGGTCTAGGGTGCCCAAGTCGGCAACCGTCTCGACTATTTCGCTGCGCCTTGCGTCGCCATGGCGTCTTTTGATATCGCTAATTTCGCTCTTGATGAGGGCGAGGAGGATTTTTTCATCGCCAAGAATGTTTTTTAATTGATTTATTAAAGCCGCTAACTCTCTTTGTTCATTTTCTAGTTTTTCACGCTCCAGCCCCGTGAGTCGGGCCAGGCGCATATCCAAGATGGCCTGGGCTTGTTTTTCGGAAAAAGTGAACGCGGCCATGAGGTTTTGTTTGGCCAATTCCGTGGTTGCCGAAGCGCGGATGGTGGAAATAATGGCGTCAATATGGTCTAGCGCGTGTAGCAATCCGGCGAGGATATGGTCTCTGGCTTCTGCCTTGTCCAAGTCAAACTTAGTCCGGCGACTGACCACTTCTTTTTGGTGCTGCAAGTAGTAGTGGAGCATCTCTTTCAAGTTGAGGGTCCGGGGCTGCCCATCAACGAGGGAGAGCATGATGATGCCAAAGGTCGTTTCCATTTGGCTATGTTTGTACAGCTGGTTTAAGATTACCTCACTATTGGCATCACGGCGCAGCTCGATGACGACCCTAATGCCCTCGCGGTCGCTCTCGTCGCGTAGGTCGGTGATGCCCTCGATCTGCTTATTTCTCACCAGCTCAGCAATGCGTTCAATCATCTTCGCTTTGTTGACTTGGTATGGTACCTCGTTGACTATGATTCTAGTCTTACCGCTGTTCATCTTTTCTAGGCGAGTTTTGGAACGAATACGCACCGAACCTCTGCCGGTATGATAGGCCTGCATAAAACCATCACGTCCGAGAATTAAACCACCGGTAGGAAAGTCCGGCCCCTTGATGTGCTGCATAAGCTCGGCGATCGTGATCTCGGGGTTGTCGATCATCGCAATCACGGCGTCAATTAACTCGCTTAAATTGTGGGGAGGGATATTCGACGCCATCGCCACCGCAATGCCCGAGGTGCCATTGGCCAAGAGGTTAGGAATGCGCGCCGGCAGCACTAAGGGCTGTTCAAGAGTGTCATCAAAATTTGGGCCCATGTTGACGGTGTTCTTGTCTAGGTCGGCCAACATATCCATGGCGAAGGTTTCGAGGCGCGCCTCGGTATATCGCATGGCCGCAGCGGAATCTCCATCGATAGAACCGAAATTACCATGGCCATCAATCAAAGGATAGCGCGAAGAAAAGCCTTGCACCAGCCTAACCATGGTGTCGTAGATAACCCCATCGCCATGCGGATGATACTTACCTAAGACCTCGCCCACGATGCGCGCACTCTTTTTGTGTGGTTTGTCAGGGGTGAAGCCCAATTCGTGCATCGCATAGAGGATGCGCCGATGAGCCGGTTTTAAACCATCCCGGACATCAGGCAGGGCCCTCGCGACGATGACACTCATGGCATAGTTGATGTATGATTTCTGAACCTCGTCTTCTATCTTGATCTTTTCGATGCGCCCGTGAGTATAGTCCATTATCATCCCTCATCCCTATACGTCTAAGTTTGTGACCTGACGAGCATACCGCTCGATAAATTCGCGGCGTGGCTCAACCTTATCGCCCATGAGAATGGTAAAAATTTCGTCTGCCAGCATTGTTTCTTCGAGGGTGACTTGCAGGAGGATTCTCTGATGGGGATTCATCGTGGTACTCCACAACTGTTCGGCATTCATTTCACCAAGACCCTTGTATCTTTGAATCGTGACCGAGCTGCCCCTCCCAATTTCTTTTAAATTCCGCTCTAATTCTTCATCGTTATAGCAGTAACGCTCTGTCTTACCCTTTTTTATTAAGTAAAGGGGTGGCTGGGCGATGTACAGATATCCAGCCTTGATCAGGGGTTGCATATAGCGGAAGAAAAATGTCAATAACAAGGTGCGGATATGGGAGCCATCAATATCGGCATCAGCCATAATAATCACTTTATGGTAACGAGCCTTGGCCACTTGAAAATCATCGCCGATGCTCGTGCCCATGGCGGTGATAATCATGCGAATTTCTTCATGGTTTAGTATTTTGTCCAGGCGCGCTTTTTCGACGTTGAGTATCTTTCCCCCTAAGGGTAAGATGGCCTGAAATTTACGGTCACGTCCTTGTTTGGCGCTGCCCGCGGCCGAGTCACCTTCCACTAAGTACAATTCACAAAGACTTGGGTCGGTCACTGAACAATCCGCTAGCTTACCGGGCAGCGGTGTGATGTCAAGGGCGCTTTTACGCCGGGTTAATTCTCGGGCACGACGGGCCGCTTCGCGGGCCTGGGACGCTAGGACTGCTTTTTCGATGATTTTTTTCCCAACACTCGGGTTTTGTTCGAGAAAAGCTGTTAATCCTTCCCCGACAAAAGAGTCGATCATGCCGCGCACATCGGAATTGCCTAATTTAGTCTTGGTTTGTCCTTCGAACTGCGGGGCTAACAGGCGCACACTGATGACCGCGGTAAGTCCTTCGCGAATATCCTCCCCGGTGAGGTTGGCATGTTGCTCCTTGATAATGTTAAATCTGCGGGCGAAGTCATTGAGCGTCCTGGTCAGGGCTATTTTAAAGCCCGCCTCGTGACTGCCCCCCTCTGATGTGTGGATGTTATTTACAAATGAATAAATAAATTCTGTATAACCATCGTTATACTGCATGGCAATGTCAAAATAATATCCACCTTCCCTTTCCAGAGAAAAGGCGATTGCGTCTTTATGGATGACATTTTTGTTTTTGTTTAAGTGCGTCACGAAAGATTTTATGCCACCCTCATAATGAAAAGTCTCACTCACATCCGAGCGCTCATCAATGAAGTTGATGCGAAGCCCGTGCATGAGGAAGGCTATTTCGCGCAAGCGCAGAGATAGGGTTTCATGCGAAAAGATTATCTCCTCAAATATTTCAGCATCAGGCTTGAAATGAACAAACGTGCCCGTCTGATCGCTAGGGCCTTTTCTTACAAGTTCGCTCTGGGGCACTCCCCTTGAATAGCTCTGCTCATAGACCCCTCCCTCGCGCCTTATTTCTAAGACCAGCCATTCGGAAAGGGCATTGACAACCGAGGCCCCGACACCATGAAGTCCGCCCGAAACCTTGTAGCCGCCACCGCCAAATTTAGCCCCAGCATGCAGTACGGTGTATGCAGTTTCGGCAGCTGTCCGGCCGGTTTGGGGATGCAATCCTACCGGTATTCCTCGACCATCATCTCTTACACTTACACTGCCGTCATTAAATACTTTTATTTCTATGTTTTTACAATGACCGGCCAGTGCCTCATCAACGGAGTTATCTACTATTTCCCAAACTAAATGATGCAATCCCCGGGAGCTGGTCGACCCTATATACATACTGGGTCTTTTCCTGACAGCCTCTAGCCCTTCTAGAACCTGAATTTGTTCTGCACCATAGTTGCCGTTTTCTATTGATGACACCTCTCCACCACCTTTTTTTTGTGCCTATTCTTTATCATAACAGGTATCTACTCCGTGTTGTAGTAAAAGAGTCGTGATTTATCTCGGCTACGTGAATTTTGATTTACTAAGAAAGTTGCATCGCCGGCGCAAGGTAGCACCGGCTATGGCGGAGAGATATATTTTGTCATTGGTCACGACAAATGCCTTGGGAATCTGATCTTCTGCCACGTTGACGTGCATGTTGCGCGAATGTGTTCGCTTGAGAAATTCTCTAGTTGACAGTGCCTTGGCAGTCTTGATATCAAAGACACCTATAATCTGGTCACTAGGGATAATGTAATCCCCACCCAAATGAAGAAACACTAAATCACCTTGCCTTGCCGAATATTTATGATGTTGCACCGGTCTCTTTCGCCTGACCATGGCCACTCTAGTGTCTCGGTTCCGGTGATGAGCGCTTGAATCCTGCCACTTAAAGTAGTAAGCAGCAGTTGACGGCGTTTTTGATCGAGCTCAGAAAAGACGTCATCAAGGAGTAATATGGGGTAATCACCGGTAACTTTATACATGTATTCCATTTCCGCAAGCTTCAAACTCAGTACCGCGGTGCGCTGCTGTCCCTGCGAGGCATAGTCTGCGGCCGATAGTCCGTTGATCAAAAAAAATAAATCATCACGGTGAGGCCCAATAGTGGTAATGCCGCGGGCAACCTCCTCTGTTTGTCTCCTCTGCAGGCTTTCGGTCACTTCGGTTGGGGTATAGAGATGGCTGTCTTTGATTAATGAACTCATGTACCTTAAAGAGAGATTCTCCTTGCCTTGATTAATGCCCTTACTGATGGCGGCATAAGAGGTGGTCAATTCGTTGACGGCCTTAAATCTGCGCTCCGTTACTTGACAAGCCAAGGTAGCTAGTTGCTCGGTCCAGGGCCAAATTTCTGTAGGGCGCATTCTTCCCCTTTGTACCGCCTTTAAACATTCGTTCCTTTGTCGGAGTACCCTACCGTACTGCTGAAGTACGCTAAGGTAGACCCGGTCAATTTGCGAAAGCAAAATATCAAGAAGGCGTCGGCGAAGTCCCGGTGCCCCTTTGATGATATTCAAGTCATCGGGAGAGAAACACACAACATTAAGGATGCCTATAAAATCAGCGAGGCGGACTACGGGAATTCCTGAAACCTTGGCTTGTTTCTTGTTTTGTTTTTGTGAGTAGCTTATTTCTAGAGTATGTTTAATATCTCCTTGAAGGACAGCTTCTCCACTGACATAAAAGGTATCTCTGTCAATGCAAACCATTTCTTTTTCGTGGGCTAGACGATACGACTTGGTGGTGGCCAAAAGAAACAGCGCCTCTAGGAGGTTAGTCTTACCTTCACCATTGCTGCCAACGATAAGGTTGATATGAGGAGAAAATGAAACGTCTTCCGCGAAGTAGTTGCGAAAATTCCTCAGCCTGACGCTCTCTACCCACATTCTAGGTGATTATATAGATCTGATTATCGATAGTGACCTGGTCACCCGGATACAGTTTGCGGCCGCGGCGCTCTTCTTTTTCACCATTAACCAACACCAAATGCTCTATTAAATAATGTTTTGCTTCTCCCCCACTAGAAGTGATGTTAGTGTTTTTAAGAAATTGTCCCAAAGTTATATGTTCTCTCACCACTATCACTCTCTTCTTCTCTAGGATTGATCACTACGATAATCTTACAGGCATGACCAAACTCCAGTAATTTTTCTCATTTTTTATACTCTGAGCCACCACGGGACCAAATTGACCGGTGAAGGACATCTTTACATCGCCATAATCCAAGGCGCGCATGATATCACTGAGAACTTTATTATTAAAAAATATGTCTAGATCCTCACCATTTTTTTCTATAGGCCATTCCTCATAATGACTGCCAAGCTCGGCTGAATGGGCCCTTACACAGAGTATCTGATTGTTGAAATTTAATCTTACGATACCTGTCAGGAGATCCTTGGTCATAATGGCGCATCTATCTAAGGCGGTCAGTAGAATTTTCGGGTTTAACTGGACTAGCGTAGTGAAATTTGTGGGAACATATTGGTCAACATTGATATATCTTCCCTCGAGTAACTTGGAAACCAGTGTAGTATTCCCTATTTGAACAAGACAATGGTTCTTACCTACCGCTACTTCTACGGGCTCGTCAGTTTCGTCAAGTAGCCGTAAAAGTTCATGGACAGCCCTTCCTGGCATGACCATGGAAAAGGCAGTTTCGTCTTGGTCTACCAATGATTCCTGCCGGGAGGCCACTTTAGTGCCATCAGCCGCTACGAGCCGGAGCCTGTTATCCTGGTATTCCCATAACATACCGGTGAGGATGAGACGAATTGAATCCTGCGACATGGCGAAACTCACTTGTTTCAGCATGCTTTTCAACTGCGCTTGGGGGAGGGTGATTACGGTCAAGCCTTCGATCTCCGGAATCTCCGGAAAAAAGGATGCAGCCATACCAACTAACTCCATATCGGAAAAACCGCTGCACAGTTTAAGAACGTGCCTTCCTTCGGCCACATGCATACTCACTTCTTCGCTCGGAAATCTTCTGGCAGCTTCGCTTAACAGGCGCCCGGGTACTACGATTGACCCAGGCACAATGACCTCTGCTTTAATTTGTGCGGAAATAGCTAGCTCTAAATCATTTGCAGTGAGAATTAAGGAGTCATTTTCGGCGATAATCCTGACGCTAGATGAAGAATCTCCTAATTTGGAACTAGTAGCCCTAGCTACATCCGTGGCGGCGGCGACAAAATCATCTCTCCGCATAACAATTTTCACGGGCATCCTCCGTTCTAAAATTATCAAAGCGTGCATAGAATCATTAGTTAAGAAACCGTAGTGCTAGTAGTAAGGGCTGTGGAGATGTTATTAAGTGGGGAAGATGTAGAGAGCATCGTCTCTAAAGGGCGCTGTTAGGTTGTGAGTAATTGCAAGCAACTATACGGCGAGATGGGGATAAAGCGCGGCTCTAAAATTAGTCCACAAAAAAAAGTGTATAAGGTGAGCAAGGGTGTGGATTATATAGTTTTTAGCTTTAGCTCGATTTCTCGAATGATAGCGGCAAAAGTAGGGTCATTGACCATGTCGGTAGAGATTTTATCACAAGCATGAATTACGGTGGTATGGTCGCGGCCGCCAAATTCTGCGCCAATGCGCGGCAAGGAGGCATCGGTGTTTTTGCGGGCCAGGTACATGGCAATCTGACGCGGCAAAGATATATTGCGGGTGCGTTTCTTGGCGGAGAGTTCCTCTACCTTTATACCAAAGTGGGCGGCAATTACTTTTTGGATATCACTTATTTTTATAACTTTAGTCTTTTCCTCGGGGAATAAATTGCGCAAGACTTCATCGATGAGTTCTCTGGTGATGGTTTTTTTGCTGAAAGAAACATAGGCCATGATACGAATCAGCCCGCCTTCAAGCTCCCGGATGTTGCTGTTGATACGACCTGCCAAGTAGGAGGTCAACTCTAGAGGGATGCGGAAGTTCTCACTCTCTGCTTTCTGGCGGAGGATGGCCACCCGGGTTTCGAAATCCGGGGGCTGAATGTCCGTGATTAATCCCCATTCGAAACGGGAGCGCAACCGGTCCTCTAGAGTGGCAATCTCTTTTGGCGGGCGGTCGCTCGAAAAAATTATTTGTTTGCTGGCTTCATGAAGGGCGTTAAAAGTGTGGAAAAACTCCTCTTGAGTCTGCTCTTTACCTGCTAAAAACTGTATATCATCTACCAACAACAAGTCCACTGAACGATACTTACTGCGAAACTCCACTGTCTTGCGCTGTTGTATGGAAGAAATGAATTCGTTGGTAAATTTTTCACAAGATATATACACTACCTTCATTCTGGGAAAGTTCTGGAGGACATAATGTCCTATGGCGTGCATGAGGTGGGTTTTACCAAGCCCGACGCCACCATAGATAAATAGGGGGTTGTAGGCTGTGGCGGGCGCTTCAGCCACAGCTAAAGAAGCAGCATGGGCGTAACGATTACTTTCCCCGATTACAAAATTGTCAAATGTGTAGCGGGGCGTAAGCAAAGGCATGTCCTCAGAGTTTACCCGCTCGGAGGAGAGAGATGAAGATTTTGCCGATACTTCGGAGGCTAAGATAAATTTAACCGTCATTTCTCTGTTGAGTACAGATGAGAGGGATTTCTGCACCGTAGGTGTATAGTTGTTTTCTAGCCAGTTGCGGTTAAACTCTGTGGCCACGATGATGGAGAGGGTATTACCTTGCAGCTGATGGGCTTGGCAGGGATACAGCCACGTTTCGAATTGATGCTTGCTGATTTGAGATTCGAGCAAACCAAGTGTAGTCTGCCAGATCTCGGATGCGGTCATTGGCATATGCTAGCCTCCCCAGAAAGTGTAGACGTATCTTTTCGCCGCGAAGTGCGTCGAATCCTATGTGGACAAAGTATAAGCTCGACTCTTTTTTTGTAGATGGCTTTGGATATGATATACACAATCGCTGTGGATGTCTAGTTTTTAGCGCTTGGGGCATGCAACTGCTCTGTATTTCGTCCCATGTCGAGTTGTTTCGACACGGAATAATCCACAAACTTATCCACAGGTGTGGAGAACATTTGTACGGGTCACTAAAATGGTTCATCAGGATTTTCGCGCACTGCTCAGCCTACCGCCATCGACAGTGGGCGAGGGCAGTTGACAAGACGCACAACTTATCTACAGAGTTATCAACAGGTGTGCATAAACGACACCGTTCGACACGGATAATAGCCTTGTTTTGATGATTGCGTCAGGCAGAGCGTTTTGATATAATCGCAAGGATAGTCTTGCTCTATAGGCTCTGAAGGGAGAGTGAATATATTGAAGCGTACATTCCAGCCAAATAATCGGCAACGCAAGAAGGTTCATGGTTTTCGCGAAAGAATGAGCACCGCTAATGGGCGTAAAGTGTTAAGCCGCCGCCGTTTAAAGGGAAGAAAAGTATTGTCTGCCTAAGGAGATGGGTGACCTGCGACCTTGCTACCGACTCAAGAAAAGAAAAGAGTTCTCTCATGTTTTTGCCACGGGGCGCTCTGCCGCTGGTAGTCTCATGGTGGTCTACAGTCTCTCGAGAGATGGCGGTAGTGTTCGCGTCGGTTTTTCTGCCGGCAAAAAGTTAGGTAATGCTGTTTTACGCAATCGGGTCAGGCGCAGAATTAAAGAAGTTGTGCGCAAGTCTCTGCCAGACCTAGTTAATGGCAGAGACTTAGTGGTCATTGTTCGAGCAGGGGCAGTGAAAGCGACGTGCTTAGAACTGGAAAAAGAATTTCAATTGATCTGCCGTCGCTTAAAATTGTGGAGAGTGCCATGAAGACGGCAGCCCTTTTGTTGATTGACCTCTACCAGCGATATATTTCCCCCCTGAAGGCTCCTAGTTGTCGCTTTCGCCCTACTTGTAGTCAGTATGCTAAAGAGGCAATTCTGCGACATGGGGCTTTTTCTGGCATTTTGCTGGCTCTCTGTCGCCTGTTGCGCTGTCACCCTTGGTCTATGGGGGGATACGACCCTGTGAAATAAGCTCTGGAGGGATGATTGCTCTAATGGAAATTATCAATGTCATGCTAAAGACAATGCTAGACTATTTTTTCGGCTTTACACAGAACTATGGGGTGGCAGTCGTGCTGTTGTCTTTAGCAGTCACCGTCGTTACTCTGCCGTTAAACATTAAGCAAATGCAGTTTACCCGGGCTATGCGCCGCATCCAGCCTGAGCTTGACGAAATCAAGAAGAAGTACAAAGACGATAAAGTGAAGATTAATGAGGCCACCGTGGCGCTATGGTCAAAGTACAAGGTCAATCCCGCCTCGGGCTGTTTGCCAATGCTTATTCAGATGCCCGTTCTCTGGGCGATGTTTAATGTACTGCGCATTCCCGATATTTTTTCTAAGCAGCCCTACTTCTTTGGGCTCAATATGACCATGCCAAGTCCTGAGGTCGCTATCATGACCTTGCCATGGTTTTATTGGATTCTCCCTGTTTTAACAGTGGGGACTACATTTTGGCAGTCAAAGCAAACTATGCAGAGTACTGACCCTTCCGCCCGCACCATGTTGTACATCATGCCCTTGTTTATGGGATGGTTTACCCTGCAGTTTCCCACAGCACTCGCTCTGTACTGGGTGTCGCGCAATGTCTTTACGGTAGGACAGGAGTATCTCTATGCTATGTTCGTATCCCGTGGGACGGTGGAAGTGGAGGCGGGTACTAGTGAAAAGCGTCGAAAAGACCGCTAAGAGTGTCCGAGATGGTATAGAGAGTGGCTTAGCTGAGCTCGGCCTATCCCTGGAGCAAGTCGAGGTGATAGTGCTCGAGGAGCCCACCAAGGGCCTTTTTGGCTTGTGGGGTGCGAAGCCCGCGCGGGTGAGGGTGACGAAGAAAAGCACAGTTTTGGAGATGGCGGTGGTCTTCTTGACCACTTTACTACGCCACATGGGAGCAGATGATGCCGTTTGTGAAGTCACAAGGGAAGGTGCGGATGAGGTAGAAATTGCCATCAACGCCACTAACTCGGGTCTGCTTATCGGCAGGCGAGGACAGACTTTAGACGCCATACAGCAGCTGACGGCAGTGATTTACACTCGCTCCGGCGGTGAAAAGCGGTTGCAGATCGACGTTGGGCAGTATCGTGAGCGCCGTAAGCAATCGCTCATCGAACTCGCCAAAAGCCTGGCCGAGAGAGTTCGCCGCACCGGTCGCAAAGCGGTACTTGAGCCGATGAGCGCCTCAGAACGGCGCATAGTACATGTGGCCCTGCAGGACGAAGTTGGCGTCTTGACCTACAGTGAGGGGGACGAACCCTACCGCAAAATCATTATCGCGGTGCGCTAAAGGATCGCTTGCCCAGTAACTGATGGTTACTGGGTTGTTTTGTTAAGGAGGAGGAAATGTGCACCAGGAAGTCATTGCCGCCATTTCTACAGCCCCCGGAGAGGGCGGAATTGCCATCGTGCGCCTTAGCGGGGGAAAGTCTTTAGAGGTAGTCAAGAATTGCTTTCAGCGTCGCAAGGGGCGCTTCTCCCCGCGTCCATGGCGAGTCTATCTAGGTGACATTGTGGATAGCGATGGAAGGCGCATTGATGAGTGTTTGCTCACATTTTTTCGCGCTCCTAATTCTTATACCGGGGAGGACGTCGTCGAGCTTGGCATTCATGGGGGCGCGTTTGTCGCCGGGCGGGTGCTCGAGCGCTTGCTCGAGTGTGGCGCGGTGTTGGCGGCTCCCGGAGAGTTCACCAAGAGAGCCTTCCTCCAGGGGCGACTTGATTTGAGCCAGGCGGAGGCCGTCATAGATGTCATTCGCGCTAATTCCGATGTGGCTTTGCAGAATGCCAATCTCCACCTAAGGGGTGCCTTGACGGCAGAAATTAGGGAGGCTGAGCGGGCATTGCTCCGCGTACTGGCGTTAATTGAGGCGCAAATTGATTTTCCGGATATGGACACTCCTAAGGTAACGCTGTCGGAAGCGGGAGCGGAGCTAGAGGCTGCTCATGCTGTTTTGAGCAAACTACTCGCGAGTGCCAGGCGTGGCCGGGTGGTCAAGGATGGTTACCGGGTGGTCATAGTCGGTCGCCCCAATGTGGGGAAGAGCTCGTTGTTTAACTACCTTGCCGGTCAGGAGCGAGCAATTGTGACCGATATCGCCGGCACCACCCGCGACATTTTGGAGGTCAGTCTTAATATTAATGGCCTGCTCGTCAACTTGCTCGATACTGCGGGTTTGCGTGGTGATGGTGATTTTATTGAGAACCTAGGTATGGCACGCACGGAGCAAGCCATGCTGGAGGCTGATTTGCTGTTGGTGTTGCTTGATGGCTCTACCAATTTAACGAACGAAGATGAGGCGCTTTTGGCGAAGACGACAACAAAGCAACGCCTCCTCGTCGTCACCAAGGCTGATTTACCGCTCCAGGTAGTTTTGCCGCCCGCTGAAAGCGCAATTTTAGTGAGCACGGTGACCGGGGGTGGTGTGGTCGAGCTAAGGGAGACCTTAGCCCGCGAGGCTGGGCGCACTATCGGCGGGGAGCATAATTTGCTCCTTACTAATATCCGGCACACGGAGAGCGTGAGACGCAGCCGAGAGGCCACGAGGGCCGCGATCGAGGCGGCTCGCACTGGCTGGGAGTTAGAGTTGGTCGCGATTGATGTGCGCCAAGCCTTAGACTATCTCGGTGAAGTCGGGGGGAGGACGATCTCTCAGTCCCTCACCGATGAAATATTTACACAGTTTTGCATTGGGAAGTGAAAAATTATGTATGTGGCAGGTAGTTACGATTGTGTGGTGGTGGGCGGTGGACACGCCGGTTGCGAGGCTGCTCATGCCGCGGCGAGAATGGGCTGTCGCGTGGTTTTGCTCACGCACAGTCTCGACGCCATCGCCTTAATGCCTTGTAACCCAGCCATAGGGGGGCCGGCGAAGGGGCACGTAGTGGCTGAGATTGACGCTTTGGGTGGCTTGATGGGGTTCGTTGCCGATCAGACGTTTCTACAGATGCGCATGCTCAACACCGGCAAGGGTCCGGCGGTGAGGGCTCTCAGGGCTCAAGCCGACAAGAAGCAGTATCAGGCCCTAATGAAAAAATTGCTAGAGAGTACCCCGGGTTTGCGCATTATCCAGGCCTTAGTGACCGAGGTGTTGTCTGACAATGGTCAAGTCAGGGGGGTACGCACCCATTATGGGGCGGAGTTTTATGCCGCGACTGTGGTCATCACGGCGGGAACTTACCTCGAGGGCCGGGTGGTCGTAGGCCAGGCAAGTTTGCAGAGTGGCCCCAACAGCCTGCTCGCTTCAACGGGTTTATCGGCCAGTCTTGGCCGTCTGGGCATAGAGATGGGCCGCTTTAAGACTGGGACGCCACCGCGCATTCACCGCCGGAGCGTTGACTTTTCGCAAATGGAAGAGCAGCCTGGGGATGATATCCCGGCGAGGTTCTCTGTGCGCAGCACTCGTGAAAGGCGGGCGCAGCTCAGCTGTTACCTCACCTACACCACAGAGCGCACTATTGCCATAATTCGGGACAATTTGCATCGTTCGCCTCTGTACTCGGGGATGATTGAAGGGCGAGGCCCGCGGTACTGCCCTTCGATCGAGGACAAGGTGGTGCGCTTTGCCGACAAGGAGCGCCACCAGTTGTTTCTTGAGCCCGAAGGGTTTGATACGGACGAGATGTATGTACAGGGCTTTTCCACTTCCCTGCCCGAGGATGTGCAGGTGGAATTATTGCGCTCTGTAGTGGGCCTGGCCGAGGTCGAGATGATGCGCCCCGGTTATGCCATCGAGTATGACTTTGTTTTACCGACCGGTCTTAGTCTGACGCTTGAGAGCAAAAACTGCGCCGGTCTTTTCTTTGCCGGACAAATCAATGGTTCCTCAGGGTATGAGGAGGCTGCCGGGCAGGGTTTGCTCGCCGGTGCTAATGCCGCGGCCAGGGTTTTGGGCAGACCTCCCTTGGTCCTGCTCCGCTCGGAAGCCTATCTGGGGGTGTTGGTAGATGATTTGGTTATGAAGGGCGTGACTGAACCCTATCGACTGATGACTTCGCGCGCTGAGCATAGACTGCTACTACGTCTAGACAATGCCCGTAGCCGCCTTGGCGAGGTGGCCGCCCAGTATGGGCTAATTGCCGCGGAAGATTACCAAGCCATAAAAGAGGAAGAGGAGGAGTTGGCACATTTGGTTGCCGTGCTTAACAGAAGGACGGTGCCAAATTGCGATGCGGTGAACCAGGTGTTGCAGGGTGTCGGTAGCGCCCCCCTCACGCAAGCTCAAACCGCAGCGGCACTCTTAAGACGTCCCGAGGTGAGGTGGGCGCATCTCGCGCCATTTTTGCCCGAGGCCAGCTCGGTATCACCGTCCTTGGCGACGCGCCTGGAGGTGGAGATTAAGTACGCGGGGTATATTGCTAAGGAGAGAGAGCAAGTGGAGCGATTTCTCCGCTTGGAGAATCGACTTATTGCGCAAAGTATAAATTTTGGGGATATTAGGGGTCTGTCTAATGAGGCCAAGGAAAACCTCACCCTGCGCCGACCGCATTCTGTTGGGCAAGCCATGCGCATCAGCGGGGTGTCTCCGGCCGATGTAGCGGTGCTCTTAGTATATCTTGAGGGGAGGTAGACCAGGATGGAGTGGGGTGAATTCCTCGCAGCGCTCGCCCCAATGGGGGTCACTCCCAGTGACCGACAACGAGAACAGCTGCAGCTTTATAGTGATATGCTACGGGAATACAATGAACGCTTCAATTTGACTGCGATTGTGCTAGAGAGCGAAGTCTGGCGCAAGCACTTTTTGGATAGCCTGTCGGCCTTGCTTGTTTTACCACATCGGGCGAAGGGGATAGATATTGGCAGTGGGGCTGGTTTTCCGGGCATACCTTTAGCCATAGTCTGTGAGGAGATGCACTTTGTGCTGCTCGACAGTCTCAAAAAGCGAGTTGGCTTCTTGCAGGAAGTTATTACCAAGGTCGGTTTGCAGACAAGGGTGAGTGTTTTGCACGGGCGGGCTGAAGATGTGGCGCGGCAAAGCCTCTACCGGGAGAAGTTTGATTTTGCCATTTCGCGCGGGGTGGCCAAACTGGTAGTGTTGTGCGAATTGTCCTTGCCCTTCGTCAGGGAGGGAGGTTTTTTTGTGGCGATGAAGGGGCCGCGCGCTCCCTTAGAAATAGAGGAAGCGAAGCATGCGGTACGCCTGCTCGGAGGTGGGAAGATGAGTATGGTGGCCTGGTTTTTGCCTGGGGGCGAAGAGGGGCGCTTGCTGGTGGTTGTCCCAAAGGTTGGCAGTACCCCGTTATGCTTTCCACGGCAGGCCGGATTGCCAGAAAAAAAGCCACTGCTATAGGCGATGCGGAGAAGGAAGGAATTTTGCGGTAGCGAATTATAAGCCGTAGAGTGTAATGACAAAGGAGTGGGATGCGGCGATGAGGTGGTTTGGTGGCGGTAACCTTGAGCGGGTTATAGAGCTTAAGGTGGACGACGTGAAGCCTAACCCATATCAGCCTCGCAAAACCTTTACCGAAGAGGGTTTGGCTGAACTGCGGGATTCGATACTGCAAGTCGGAATTATACAACCGGTCGTGGTGCGGAGGATTGGCCAAGGATATGAGCTGGTCGCGGGGGAGAGGCGCCTGCGGGCCGCCAAGGGGGCTGGGTTAGCCACTGTTCCCGCGGTGGTGCGGCAATACACCGATCAGGAGGTCGCCCAGGCCACTCTCATTGAAAATATTCAGCGCGAGGACTTAAATGTCCTAGAGGAGGCGCTCGCGTATGACCAGCTGCTCTCTGAGTTCCAGATCACACAGGAAGAGCTAGCCAAGAGGGTGGGCAAGAGCCAGTCCACCATCGCCAATAAGCGTCGTTTGCTTCGCTTATCCGGTGAAGTTAAGGAGATGCTAGCAACTGGTGCGGTGAATGAGAGGCAGGCGCGCGCTCTGCTCAAAATTGAGGATGTAACATTGCAGACAGAGGTCGCCTTGCAAGTTGTGCGGGCTGATATGACCGTCCGTCAAGTGGAAGAGGCTGTGGAACGGTGCCTCGGTGGTGAGGGACTCGAGGCTGCAGTCTTGGCCTCCACGGCAAAGCCTCTGCGCAAGTTCTTGGTGCGTGATGTGCGCATTTTTGTCAATACGGTGCGGGATGCAGTCGACCTCATGAAGCGCAATGGCGTCGAGGCTTCTGTGACGGAGATGGATGAGGAAGGGTATTATGAGGTGGTAGTGCGCATCGTCAAGCGCAGGTGAGGCGGGCGGGCGATGCTACCCCCGAAGTAGTTGTTGAGGTGAAGAAGGTAATGCCAGCAAAAGTAGTTGCCATTGTCAATCAAAAAGGCGGTGTGGGGAAGACCACGACCGCCGTTAACTTGGGTGCGGGGCTTGCGGAAATTGGGCAGCGGGTGTTGTTAGTGGATATAGATCCTCAGGGTAATGCTACTTCCGGACTGGGGATTAATCGTCGGCGCATCAAAAAGTGCATCTACAATGTCCTGATTGACGGACTGCCCATGGATGCGGTCATTTTGCCTACCGGGAATGAGGGCCTTGATCTTGCGCCCGCCACCATCCAATTGGCAGGAGCCGAGGTGGAGTTAGTCTTGGCCATGCAGCGGGAAATAAAACTGCGGGAGGCTTTATTGCCGCTCCTCTCCAGTTATGATTATATCCTCATCGATTGCCCGCCCTCCCTCGGGCTACTCACATTGAACTCGTTGACGGCCGCCTCCGGCGTGCTTATCCCCGTGCAGTGCGAATACTACGCCCTCGAGGGGCTCAGCCAACTGATGAGCACGGTGACCTTAGTCCAGCGCCATCTCAACCCCAACCTTGTGGTGACGGGGGCCTTGCTGACCATGTATGATTCCCGCACGAATTTAGCGGCACAGGTGGTCGAAGAGGTTAAGTCATTTTTCAAGGAGAGAGTCTTTGTGGCGATTGTGCCCCGCAATGTCCGTTTGAGTGAGGCCCCCAGCCATGGTCAACCGATCATGACCTATGACCCACGTTCCAAGGGGAGCGAGGTCTATAGGGAATTGGCGAAAGAGGTGTTGGAGCGTGCTTAAGCAGCGGTTAGGAAAGGGCTTGCAGGCCTTGATTACCGACATGGAGGCCGCTGCCAATGAGGGTGTATTACAGATTGCCCTTGAGCGCATTTTACCCAATCCTCATCAACCGCGTAAGATTTTTGCGGATGAGGAGTTAAAGGAGTTAGCCGATTCCATTCGTCAACATGGTGTCATTCAGCCCATTACGGTTCGGCCGCGGGGCGACGCTTACGAATTGGTGGTGGGTGAGCGGCGGCTGCGGGCGTCGAGGCTGGCTGGTTTGCCCGAGATTCCCGCCTTGGTCAGGGAGATGACTGATTTAGAGAGCGCGGAAATAGCCATCATTGAAAATTTGCAGCGAGAGGACCTCAACCCGCTCGAGGAGGCCGCAGCTTTTAGCCACCTTTTATCTGAGCTCGACTATACGCAAGAGAAGATTGCTATTCGCCTCGGCAAGAGTCGCTCCCATGTGGCCAACACGCTACGCCTGCTAACATTGCCCCAGCTGGCAGCGGACCTCGTGTTAAAGGGACAACTGAGCGCCGGACAGGCGAGGGCGGTTTTAGCTGTTCCGGAGCACCTCCGCGAGTCCTTCGCCTTGCGGATTGCCAGACAGGGATTGACCGTTCGGGAAGCGGAAAAGGCCGCTCATCGCCTGCAAAATGTTTCACGTGAAACAACGGCCTCGAAAACAAGGGGCGTGCTCTCGCTGGAGTACCGCGAGGCGGAGGACCGTCTGCGGGACTGCCTGCAAACCAAGGTGGAACTCAAGCACCAAGGACCGGGGGGCACTATAGAAATCGCCTATCATAACTCCGAGGAATTGGAGCGCCTAATGGAGCTAATGCTCAGGCAGGGGAGTTAGTATGAAGAAGCAGGTCTACTTGGATAATGCGGCCACCACTTGGCCGAAGCCTTTTTTGGTGGGTGAGGCCATGGCTGCCTTCATCCGCGATGGTGCCGCCAATCCAGGTCGCGGGGGTCACAGCCTGTCCTTGGCGGCCGGCAGGTCCGTCTTCTCCTGCCGCCAGCAACTGGCGGCACTGCTCGGGGTGAAAGATGCCTCGCGGCTGGTGTTCACCGCCAATGCCACGCAGGCTTTGAATATGGCCTTGTTGGGCGTGCTCCGCCCCGGAGATCACTGTATTACCACCTCTATGGAGCACAATGCTGTAGTCCGTCCCTTGCACCACTTAGCGCAGCAGGGGGTTGAAGTGACCGTGGTGCCGGGTACAAGCGATGGGTCAGTGGAGACCGCATTGCTGGCAGCGGCCGTTCGTCCCAACACGCGCTTAATCGCCATGACCCATGCCTCGAATGTTTGCGGCACGCTCTTGCCCATAGCGGAGGTCGGCGCGGTGGCGAGGCAGGCAGGGTTGCTCTTGCTCGTCGATGCTGCGCAGACGGCTGGGGTTTTCCCCATAGACGTCGAGCAGATGGGGATAGACATATTGGCTGTGCCAGGCCACAAATCACTCCTTGGTCCGCCCGGTCTCGGGGCACTCTTTGTGGGTCCGCGGGTCCACCATATTGCCCCGTTGGTTTACGGTGGGACAGGGAGTTTTTCTGCCGAGGCCGAGATGCCGCAGATTTTTCCGGACCGCCTGGAGGCTGGCACCCTAAATACGGTCGGGATTGTGGGGCTCGCAGCGGGGCTGGACTACCTCGCCACGCGGGGCATGGCCGACATCTATCGCCACGAAAGTGGCTTAATCAGGCAGCTGCGGAGTGGCCTAGAAAGCATAGCCAAGGTGAGGCTCTATGGTCAGTCCCTAGGTGCCCCCCTCGTGGCCTTCAACATTCTGGACATGGGTTCGACGGAAGTGGCGCATATTCTGGATGGAGAATTTGGCATAGCCACTCGGGCCGGGCTGCACTGCGCCCCCCTCGCTCACCAGACGCTGGGCACAAGTAAGCAAGGCGTGGTGAGGGTTAGCCCCGGACCATTTTCCACCGAAAGTGACATCGACTTGCTTCTGGAGGCAGTTTTAGAGATAGCGCAGGTGAGTTAGGAATGTTAGGGACAATAGTCAATGCTCTGGCCATTGCCGTGGGAGCTCTGCTCGGGCTGGTATTGCGCGGGGGCATTAGCGAAAAGAGCAAAGAGACAGTGCTGCATGGCCTAGGTTTGGCCGTTATACTCATTGGTTTGACCAAGGCGCTAGAGACGGGCAACCCGCTGATTGTCATCGGCAGCCTCGTCCTCGGAGGGCTGACCGGGGAGTGGCTCGACATAGAGGGGCGACTGTACAGTCTCGCCCAAAGGCTAGAGAAGAGGTTTATGCGGGGCGAGAGTCAAATTGGGCAAGCTTTCGTCACTACCAGCCTCATTTACTGTGTTGGGGCTATGGCGATAACCGGAAGCCTTGAAAGCGGTTTGACCGGCAACCATGCCACTCTCTTCGCCAAGGCAATGCTCGATGGGGTGTCGGCGATAGTATTTGCCTCCACCATGGGTGTGGGGGTAGTCTTCTCTGCTGTTGCGGTCTTTTTCTACCAAGGGGGCATAACCTTGCTCGCCGGCACGATTGCGCCGTGGTTGACCGCCGCCGCCGTTCGTGAAATGTCGGCCACGGGGGGCCTCCTCATTTTAGCCATTGGCATCAATATTCTGGAGCTCAAGAAAATACGCCTGGGCAATCTTTTGCCGGCCATGTTTTATGCGGTGATACTGACGCAGCTGTTTTAGTTGGTAAGGCCATAGATGATAGCGGGATTTTTTGGTATACTAATAGTGGGACAATTATAGAAAGAGGGTGCAATATGCCAAATTTTGCCAACCCATTCCAAGGGAATGTCAACAGGAAAATTGCTAAGGAAGAGCTCATCCAGGCCATTCGTCTCAACATCGCCGGTGAACTAGAAGCGATATTTGTCTATGACGCCCATGTGCTAGCCACCGACGACCCTGTAGCTAAAAAGGTGATAGGTGACATTAGGGATGAAGAGAAAGTCCATGTAGGCGAATTGATGGCCCTCTTGCGCTACTTAGACCCCGAGGAGGCCGAGCACTTTGCCGAGGGCGAAGGCGAAGTCAGAGAAATGTTAACGGCCCTGGGGATGCCAATTAATAATCGTTCAACCATCGGCAGCCTAAAAAAAGAGTAGGGAGGTGTAGGAGATGGAATTCTTACTGCGCAAGGATGCTCCTTTCACCCCGGAGCAATGGGAGAAAATAGACGAAACAGTGGTTAAAATCGCCCGCCAAGTGCTCGTGGGGAGGCGTTTTATCAGCCTTTACGGACCGCTTGGGGCGGGGGTGCAGAGCATCAACGTAGATACTTTTACAGCCGCAAACTGTGGGCAAATAGAGTTTTTCGGCGAAGACGAATGCGGCCCCTTAGCCGTTCGGAGTCGCTGCTTTGTCGAAATACCTATGGTCTACAAGGATTTAAAAATAGCGTGGCGAGACCTCGAACATAGCAATCAGTATGGTTTGCCCTTAGACTTGTCCAGCCTAATCGGAGCGGCAGCCATCTGCGCCAAGAAGGAAGACGAGCTCATTTTTCTCGGCAACCCAGAGCTTGGTTATGAGGGGCTCTTGACGGCAGCGGGAGTGCGCCGCATTGCCAAGGGAAACTGGAACGAGGGAGAAAGCGCCTTTATCGATGTAGCCCAGGGGATTGAATTATTGTTAGGGCAGGGCCTAGTCAGTAATTTTGCTCTGGTGGTCAGCCCTGATCTGTATCGACAGATGCAGAGAGTGCAGCCCCATACCGGGCTCTTGGAATCGGAGCGCGTCGGGAAGCTCGTGGAGGGGCATTTGTTCCAAAGCGCGGTGCTCGGCACTGACAGTGCGGTCCTAGTCTGCAGTGAGGCGCAAAACATGGACCTCGTCATCGGACAGGACATGATCACCGGCTACCTCGGCCCGGATAGACTCAACCACAGCCTCAGAGTGCTCGAGACGGCCCTCTTTAGGATTAAAAGAAAAGACGCCATCGTGGTCTTCGGCTAAAGAAGGCGCCTCGCAAAAAAGCGAGGCGCCTTCTTTATTTTGTTAATTGCAAGGTTAAATTACCGCCCTATAAACCAGGCTTCGCTAAACCAAGCACCGATGGGCCCCCACTGTACTCCTTGCACGCGATTGGCGATCGCCGTGACCACCGTGCGTTGGAAGATCCAAATATAGGGTAGCTCGTGATTCAAAATGCGGTCAAGCTCATGGTAGAGGCGCCGTCTTTCGGCGAGATCCATGGTGGCGCGTCCAGCCTCTATCAGTCTGTCGGCCTCGGCATTACGGAACTGGCCGCGGTTAAACCCTGGCACAACGCCGGCTGGATTTCTCACCGCTTGGGAGGAGTGGAAGAAGGAAAAACCACTAGGGTCAAGCCCAAGAGACCAACCGATGAGCACCATGTCATACTCCACCCGACTAAAACGGGCGAGCATTACGGACCACTCGAGGATTTCGACCACCAATTCTACCCCGATGCGCTTCCAGTAGCTTTCGGCGAGGGCGGCGATATCGGCACGGATGGCATTCCCCGCATTGGTCATGAGGCGCAAGGTCAAACGCTGGCCGTCCTTCATGCGCACTCCATCACGGCTACCCGCCGGCACTCGCCATCCGGCGGCATCGAGCATTTGACGTGCTCGCACCGCACTGTGAGTGTAGGGGTTCAGTCCCTGGGCCCCGGTAGCCCAGGAAGTCGGCACTTGGTGAGCGTGGATGACCTGCCCTCGCCGGTCGAGGACAGTGTCGACCATGGCCCGGCGGTCAAGTCCCACTACCAGGGCCTCGCGCACGCGGCGGTCACTAAGAATGGGATGCTCAAGGTTGAAGCTCACATAGTCATAACCGTGGCTTGGCACCTCTTTAAAGTAGGCACGCTGGGCATGTTCGCGCATGATGCGGTCAATGTGGTCAGTGAGTAGCGCGCCAAACCAGTCAATGTCGCCATTTTCCCAAGCAGCCTGCATGACATTGATATCCGGGTAGGTGCGGGTGATAACGCTCTGAATGTAGGGCCTCCCTCCGCCTTGGAAGAAGTCTGGGTTGCGGGTCAGCTCCACGAATTGTCCGGATACCCAGCGGGTAAAAAGGTAGGGGCCGTTCCCCATGGGCGTACGGCTCGTGGGGTGGGCACGGTGCTCCCGCACCGGTACATGGCCTAAGATGTGGTGTGGAATCAACCCCAGGCCGATGTTAAATAAGAAGGCGGAGTCAACCTGTCGCATTCTAAAATCGACAACATGGTCGCTGACCGCGATGATCTCTTGCACATGAGTTACCGCCGGACGGCGAGGGCCGTCGTATTCGGCATGCGCTACGGTGTCGAAAGTGAATTTTACGTCGCGAGCAGTCACCGGGGTGCCGTCATGCCACCTGACGTTCGGGTTCAACCAAAAACGCCAGGTCAGTGCTGTTTGATCCCATGTCCAGCGATCGGCGATGGCATTCATGGGACTGAGGTTTACATCGCTTCGTACTAAGCCCCAGGTGGTGCGTCCGTGAATGGCCGCCGAGGCGGTGTCTGTGGAGAGGATGGGGTTTAAGATCACCGGGTCAGCAATAGATCCGAGCGCTAGGGTGCCACCAACGGGTGGAGGCACGTAGGGGGTGTGAGTGATAGTGACGGTTGGGGGGTCGTCCTGCCAAGCGACCTCGGCACCAAGGGCCTCAGCCACGAAGCGCAGAGGAACCATGGTGCGACCTTCGACAATGACCGGCGGAACTGCCAGTTGCACCGGCGGCCCGTTGACCCAGGCGGTGGTGCTGCCGATGGTAAGGACTATGGCGCGCTCGCGCCGGTAGGCGGTAACAGTGCTGGTGGCCTGGTCCCAGTGTACTCTGGCCCCCAGCGCTTCAAAGATAGCGCGCATAGGAACGAGCGTGCGACCGTTTTGAATGACTGGTGCGACTTCTAAGACTAAGGGGCTTGCGTTAATGAGTACGCGTATCGGCCCCTGGGCAACAACCGGCGGGATGCCGATGAACAACGCCGCCAGCAAAGAAAGTATGGAAACGACCAGCAAAACGTGTTTACCCAAAATAAACCTCCCCCCTTCAATTCAAATCCTTCGATGGCAAAAAGAGCCGGTGCCGTGCGGGTGCGGGTGCTAGCAACACCTCCTTAGTCCTTGATTACTGCGCAATTTCCAAGTCGCACTACCTATGACTATAGATAAAGTATAATGCCGTGCAGAGCGTTATACAACGAGAACTGTGCAAATATTATATTAAGTTTTAGCAATATATTGCGCCTTTGTTCTCTATGGCAAGGGCAGCAGCTCCCTATTAACCATGAGAAAAGAGTTACCCCGCTGGTGACGGGGTAACTCTTTTCTGTGTAGAAGTTGTTAGTTGCCGGTCTTCTTCCCTCTAGGCTTGTTCTTTTTCCCCTGACCCTCCTGTTCGTCCTCATCCTTATCCTCGTAACGCTCTTTTTCCTGTTCATCTTCATCTTCATCTTCATCTTCTTGGTCGTCTGCTGCATCCTTCTTGTTGTCGCGAGCCCTGTCCTCGTGGTCGCCTCTGCCCTGGCCACGGCCTCTGTCATCCGTGAGGCCAAGCAATGAATCGAGGTTTTGCAGAGTGGGGTCAGCCACCATGGCGGCGTTTAGCTGAAGAACCGCTTCTTCCACCGGAATGCCCCGCTCGATAAGATCAACTAGGGCCGAGGTGATGGTGTCGAGTTCTTCTAATGATGGGTCCGCCTTAATGGCAGCGGCAATGGTCGCGAGGCCGATTTCGGGCTTAATCCCCACCTCATACATATCAATGAGGGCCGAGGCCAGCGAGGACGACTCTTGGCGAAAGACTTTCGGGTCAAGGTTCTGGCGCAGGGCAAGGAGTGCCTTGGTATGGAGAGGGGCAATACCTGCCTCAGTCATATCAGCGAGGGCCGAGGCAGTATGGTACACCGACTGTAGGCTAGGGTCGGCTTGGAGGGCCACCTTGAGTAAGTCCAAGGCCGCTTTTTCGTCGGCACTCACTTCGTGGAGGTCCATGAAGGACTTGACGATGCTCCGAAACTCCTTGGCAAACAGGGTGGCGTCTAATGCCAATTCGGTCTGTAAAGCCACAATGGCGGCTAAGTGTGCTTCGGTAAGGCCGTCGCGCAGGAAGCGCGAGAAGGAGGCCAATGGTATGGCGCGGCGGTTAAAGGCCTCGTAGAGTTCTGTGCCGAGCAAGGCTGCCGCAACAGGCACTTGAGTGGGCAGGCCCTGGAGGTGGGTTCTGATACTCTTTTCGGCAGAGCTGGCCAAGGGGGCGATTTGCTCGGCAGTTACTCCCCGGGCCGGGACGACGACAATCATCACTTCCCGGTTGCCTTGCAGCAAGTTGAGCGCGGAAAGGGCAGTGGCGATGCTGGCCAGTGCCTCATCGGCAGTCACATTGACTAGAGCTAAATCGGCAAGTGCTGGGTAATCCTCCACCCCTTTGAATTCTGCCTTAAGCACTCTATGATTGCGATCAAGGGTCAGCAAGATTTCCGGGTTAATCTGGACCGAGAGTTGGGCAAAGGCGCGTGGGGAAGTATGTACCGCATACCCCGCGACAATTACCACTACGGCGATGATCACAGCCACCAATTTAGTGCTACCTTTCCTTAACATAAGGATCACCTCTTCCATCAAGTAAGCGGAGTAACTCTCTGCTTCTACCTCTACAATGTCAAAGCCGGAGAAAGGTTGCAAAAAGAGCAGGAGGAACCGAAATTTTCTCTAGTCACTCCGGTCATCCTCCTCGTCATACCTTGGGTCAGGCTCTCCGTCGCCGCGAGGTGAATCAGGCTCTTCGTCGCCGCGAGGTGAATCAGGCTCTTCGTCGCCGCGTGGGGGCTCACCTTCCCGTCTGCCAGGTCTATCGTCCCCCTCTTCATCGTCAGAGCGAGGGGGCCTGTTTTGCCCAGGAGGGGTTGATTCGTCCTTATCCTTGGGATCTTTTTCTTGTCGGGGCTCCCGTTTTGCATCGTCGCGGTCTTCGGGTTTGTCGCTTCTCCCCTGGTCCTGCCTCTCGCGCGGCAAGCGCGGCGAACGCGGCGGCCCAACCTCCGCCTCGTCCCTGTCGTCTTCCTTTTCCTCCTCGTCATCTTTTTCAGAGGCTAAAGACTTACGCCCAAGGTACAGCACTTTATCGCGGGGTAGATTTTCGCGCTGGGCCTCACGCACGATTTTGGCCATGCCCGGGAATCTAGCCCGAAACGTGGTCTCATCTAGACTTAGTTGCTCCCTTAGACGAAGCAGAGAGATTATTGTATCCTCCTCGAAATCTTCATCAAGCAGCATAACAATTTCGAGAGGTAAGAGACCGGCGGCGCGATACTCAGCCGAGACTGCTCCGGAAACAACAAAATCCTTCAGTGTCGCGCCGGAGGCAATTTCATTTAAAGAGCGGTCGGCGCTACTGCGCAGAGCGTTCGCCAGCTGAGTAATGCGTCCCCGGTCGATATTGGGAGCGGGGTGGACTAGAAGGGCTAAGGACCCGCCGCTCTGCACATAACCTTCGCGGTAAAGGCGCGAAATTATCTCCTGCACCGCAACTTGGGCGGATACATGGCGAAAAGCCAGTGGGGTAAAAAGTAAGCCCGCCTGTGCGTTAAGAGGGGTAATCTCAAGAACTCTGCCCCGCGCATCGATGCTCAACTCTAGGGCGGGGTTAGCCTGTAGGGTGGCATAGGCCAAGGTAGGGGGCGTAACAAAGAGTGGCTGCCAAAGCACTATCCAAAGCAATGCGGCGACTAATGGTAGTCCCAAGTACAAGGAGCGGCGACGGGCAAAACGAACAAAGCTGTACCAAAAACCCGCAGCCGCCCATGGTAGTTGGCGTTTCCGCGTTGCTTCGACTTCAGCGAGCAAGGTCAGGCGCAGCCTTTCCTTGTGCAGAGGGGTAGTGATGGTAGGCAGAGGAAGCTGGCGCAGTGCGTTTTCGAGTTTGGCGACATCGTACTTTTCCATCTACATCACCCCCTATGCTTTATAATGCCGATTGGAGCTTTGGGTTGCACTGCTTTTAGCGGCAGTGGTCATAATCAGCAGCTTCTCGAGGCCGCGATGGAGCAGGGATTTAACGGTCCCGAGGGGCTTTTCGAGGACGGTGGCAATTTCTTGCAGTGGCAATTCCGCAAAGAAGCGCAAAAACAGCACCTCGCGGTATTTTTCCGGCAAGGCGTCGAGCTGTTTTTGCGCAATTAAGAAGTCCTGATGGCGCAGAAGTTCCGCCTCGGCGGCCAGTATTTCTTTTTCTACGTCCTGTTCGGCAGCGGGGTCAAAACCCTGCTCTTGAAGCAAAGAGAGAGAGACTGAAGGAGAGAAGCGCTTGCGGTGCCAAAGACCAATTTCACTGTGGGCAATGCGGTACAACCAGGCCTGAAAGGGGACATCTTGCCAAGTGAACTTGCCAATGTTCTTATAAGCCTTATAAAATGTTTCGGCGGTAATGTCTTGGGCAGTTTCGACAGAAGCCGTCCGACGGACGACGTAGTTTAGGATGCGATCGTAGTTTTGTTCATAGAGCTCGCCAAAGGCCTCGGGGTCGTGACGAGCCCTCTCGACGAGAGCTTTCTCCCTTTTTAAATCTTGTTCGTCCAGTTTGGGACCGACAAAAAACAACCAAATAAATTCTGCCCAGTGGGCCATATAAGGCGCGCTGGGAAGGGCAGTATGAGCGGCGGGAAGAAAAACCGGGCGCAGAGAGGCACAACCTTGGTCCATACTCACCCTCCGTCACAAGATTGGTTTCATGACGTAAAGATATCATGTGTTACCGCTAGTGAAAAGCCTAAATAGTTGCCTAAAGGTGTCACTTGTCATTTCCGCGTTGATTAGATAGTATATAAGCAATAGTGAGTTATTTCAGAAAGGGTGATGCCTACGGCATGTTGCAGGTTTTAGCCCAAATAAAAGTAGGAGGGATCTACAGTGGTTTCAAAGAAAAGGATAGAAGCTACCATTTTTCATGCCCTTATACCTATCATCTGTGTCGTGTCCGCCCTGTCGTATGCCGTTCTCGTACATGAAGCTGCCCCTCATATTCCACTCATCTTTGGTAGCATCATTGCCGCTGTCGTCGCGGTAGCGATGCTCGGTATCCCTTGGGAAGAACTCGAGGAAGGAATTAAGGACACCCTGAGTTCAACCCTGCAGGCGATTCTCATACTCATGATTGTGGGCACTTTGATTGGGCTATGGATTTTAAGCGGCACCATCCCCGCCATGATTTACTACGGCCTACAAATTCTCTCGCCTGGGGTATTCCTCGCTGCCACATTCGTTATCTGTTGTATCGTGTCTCTCGCCACAGGTACTTCTTGGGGTACTGCCGGCACTGTGGGCATAGCCCTGACGGGCATCGGCATCGGTTTAGGGATGCCAGCCGGCATGGTCGCTGGCGCCGTAGTCTCCGGGGCCTACTTTGGCGACAAACTCTCCCCGCTTTCCGACACTACGAATCTTGCTCCCGCCATGGCCGGCAGTTCGCTCTTTGCCCATATAAAACACATGCTTTATACCTCTATCCCTGCATTTGTCATTTCATTGGTCCTCTATGTTATCCTCGGCTTGAGGTTTGCGGGCCGGGAACTTGATGCGGAGCGCATCAACGTGATTTTAGATGCCCTGAGGACAAACTTTGCCATCTCCCCCTGGCTCTTAATTCCCCCTGTAATCGTCATCTTGCTGATCGCCTTCAAGGTTCCCGCCTTGCCAGGGCTAATCGGCGGTTCGGTGGCTGGTGGCCTTTTTGCCGCCATATTCCAGGGCGCCTCGGTGGGCGCTATTATTACGGCGGCGCACTACGGCTTCGAAATCGACAGTGGCGTCGCGGTGGTCGACCGCCTGCTCAACCGCGGTGGATTAGACGGCATGATGTGGACAGTGGCCCTCATTGTCTGTGCCCTAGTATTTGGCGGCATGTTAGAAAAGACGGGCATGCTCCGCGCCATCGGCGTCAAGCTATTCGCCATGGCCAAGAGCAATGGTTCTCTCGTGTTGAGTACCATCATCAGTTGTATAGCCGTCAACATTCTCGCCGCCGACCAGTATCTGTCCATCGTGCTGCCGGGACGTCTCTTTAAGGACGAGTATGCGCGACGTGGTCTGGCGCCGAAGAACCTTTCTCGCGCCCTTGAAGGTGGCGGTACGGTGACCTCCGCCTTGATCCCTTGGAACACTTGCGGGGCCTTTATGATGGCCACTCTCGGGGTTTCTCCCCTGGCCTACCTCCCTTATGCCTTTCTCAACCTCTTGATCCCTGTCATCAACGTAGTCTATGGCTACCTCGGTTTCTCCATAGCTAAGTTGGCCGACGAGTAGTCTTGGCCTGCACAGAAGCAAGGGCAGCCGCAAAGGCTGCCCTTTGCCCATCCCCATACATTTATTTGCCACACATCGGCCCTGCCGGCAGGTATTTCCTGGCCTGATGGGGAAGACATTAGGGAGGAGAAGAGGAGGTCGAGGATTTAGTGAATGAATTACTCAAGGTGACACCAGAAGCAATGGAGGAGTTTAACAATTTTCTAAGCGCGAGAGATAATGAGGTAGTGCGGAATCTACTACGGGTGGTCAATAAGTACGGCACGCCGCAAGAAATTAATGCCAAGGCCGAGGCCGCTCGCCAACTGCCCAACTTGATGAACCGCCTACGCAACATGAATTCGCCCTATTTGGCTAAGCTGCAATGGCTGATTGAGGAGCGGGATAAGGGCTCCTTTGTACCCATTTCACAGTATCGGCGCCAGGTTTTGGGGGAAAAGGCCGACCGCATGTTCTTTAGCGAAGGTGAGGCAGTGACGCTGGAGATTAGCGCCCTACAGTACTTCCCCTGGCTCATCGCCGAGGCTGAGCAGGCCATCTTAAATCAAGAAATAATGCCGGGCCGCTACATACGCGTGCGCAAAATGAAGGAGCAAGAGGCCGACCAAGGGGACACTCTCGCCATGGCCGCGGCTATGCAAATCGTAGGGGCAAGCTATGTCGAAACGCTAGACACCAAGGGTACAGATGGCTCTAACGTGCACCTGGGGGGCCCGGCGACCATCACGGGGTACTTCGGGGGCATCGGCCAACCGAATGACCACGCCCTCAAGTGGGTGGACGAAACTCTCTACTATTACACCAACTATGGCATCAAAGAAGTGCTCAACATCAACCCCGGCACGGTCTTTTTAGGGTACATGTTGTACAAACTCGGCATTGACATCAGCTTTAAGATATCGGTCTTTATGGGGAATGACAACCCCTACTCGGTGCTCTGGACTTTGCTCATGGCCCGTCTCATGGCTCGACCTGACGGCTCAACCCCACTCGCCGGTTTCAACCTCAGCAATTCGGTGAACAATGAGACCATCCGGCAGAGTTCCTCAATCCGCAGTGCCCTCGGACTGGAGGGCCATGTCCGCCTTGAGCATCACATCACCGAGGCCTACAAGAGCATTGTGCGCCAGCCCTACAACCGCCGCGACGAGCTCGTAGAGATAGCCGCCACGGTGCCAAACATTGCCGCCAAGCACGAAGGCGGAGACCCCGAGCGGGAAGTGACGCGCGCGCATCCTTCGGATATACTGGATTATTTCCGCAATAAGAGTGACCTCACCCCGGCCGAGATGGTCGAACTGGAGCGGAACTACCTAGACAAGCATGAGGCGATTAACAACACGGCCCGCGCCTTGACGGAAAAAGGCCTTTCCTTTATTGCGGCTCGCAAGCTACATCGCCTATAAGATAGTTAGGGGGCAGTGAGATGGCCAAGAAAAAGAATATCCTTGATTTTCGCAAGATGAAGAAACAGGGTGAACAGGTAGCTTGGGTCACCGCTTATGATTTTCCCACGGCATCTTTTGCGGAGCAGGCCGGCATGGATATGCTCCTGGTGGGGGATTCGCTCGGCATGGTGGTACTAGGCTATCAGAGTACCGTGCCCGTGACGATGGAAGATTGCCTGCGACACTGCCAGGCGGTGCGCCGAGGTGCCCCCGGGACCTTTGTCGTTGGGGACATGCCATTTTTGTCTTACCAAATTTCCGATGAGGACGCCGTGCGTAATGCCGGGCGCTTTGTGAAAGAGGCCGAGGTGGACTGCATCAAGCTGGAGGGCGGGGTGCGGGTGGCGACGCGCATCAAGGCCATCGCCGACGCCGGCATATTGGTCATGGGCCATATCGGTTTGACCCCCCAGAGCTCGGGGCAATTAGGAGGCCACAAGGCGCAGGGGCGCGACACAGCCTCGGCGCGCGCGGTTATCGAGGATGCCTTGGCGGTGCAGGCGACCGGTGCGGCCTTGCTCTTGGTAGAAGCCGTGCCGCCGGAGGTGACGGCCTTTATCGCTAAGCTGCTGATGATACCGGTATATTCTATCGGGGCGGGGCCCTGCGACGGGCAACTCCTGATTAGTGCGGACCTACTGGGCAAGTTCGAAGCGTTTACCCCGAAGTTCGTCAAGAAATACGCCAATGTAGCCGAAGTCGAAACCGATGCTTTCAAGGCCTACATAGCAGACGTGCGTGCCGGCCGCTTCCCGGGCGAAGAACATGTCTACCGCGTCATCGACCCCTTAGAAGAGTTCGAAAAACTCTTCCGGGAGTTTGACAAGTAGTAAATGTTTCCGGCCAAGAGCCATGCCCCTGGGCATGGCTCTTTTTCTGTGGACATTGTGCGCATCTAGCAGGTAGTGTTAAGGTTGAGTAGAATATTTATAGAGGAAAAAATCTGTGGGAGGCAGTACATGCGCATTAATGAACATCCAATACTTAAGTTTGAGCGAGGAAAAAGGATTAAGTTTTCCTACAACGGCCAAGAGTTAGAAGGGTATGAAAACGAGACTATCGCCGCCGCCCTCCATGCCGCGGGGATAAAGGAATTAAGCAAGAGTGCTGTCCTCCACCGACCGCGTGGGTTTTTTTGTGCTATCGGCACTTGCAGCTCCTGTCTGATGGTAGTAGACGGTGTTCCCAATGTGCGGGTTTGCGTGGAGCCCCTAGTAGAGGGTATGGTGGTGGAAACACAGCAGGGAAGAGGCGAACTTGGTGGAGCGGTTTAATATCTGCATTATCGGCGGCGGACCAGCCGGACTCCGCGCCGCCATCGCCGCAGGCTCGGCCGGGGCCGAGGTGTTACTCATCGACGAAAATGACCGCCTTGGCGGGCAACTAATTAAACAGACGCACATGTTCTTTGGGTCAGAAAAACAAGATGCCGGAACCCGTGGCATAGATATAGCCCAGCAACTGGTCAACAAAGTGCAAAGCATGACCAATGTAAAGGTTTACCTGCGGTGTGCGGCCCTCGGTCTCTATGACGACAAGGTGCTAACCGTGCTCCACGAGAAGAAATATCGCAAGATTCGTGCCGAGAAATTTATCGTGGCCACCGGCGCCAGCGAGCGCATGCTGGCGTTTCCGGGCAATGACCTCCCGGGGGTGTATGGGGCGGGAGCAGTGCAGACACTCATGAATGTCTACGGCATTGTCCCCGGGCAGCGGGTTTTGATGATTGGGGCAGGGAACATCGGCTTAATCGTTTCCTATCAGTTGCTGCAAGCCGGGGTAGAGGTGGTGGCTATCTTGGAGGGCTCCCCCCATATTGGGGGATACTTGGTGCATGCCTCCAAGGTGCGGCGGGCGGGGGTGCCTATTTTAACCTCGCATACCATCATGCAAGCTATCGGTACAAATGCGGTGCAAGCAGCCGAAATTTGTGCCCTGGACAGTCATTGGGCGAGACTGCCCGGCAGCGAAAAGACTCTCGAGGTCGATACCATCTGTTTGGCGGTGGGGCTATCGCCCCTGTCCGACCTCCTCTGGCAGGCGCAGTGCCGCCTCACCTACATTGCCGAGTTAGGCGGCCACGTCGCCTGGCGCGATGCCAACCTTTGTACCTCAGAGCCGCATATCTACATTGCCGGGGATGTCGCCGGCGTAGAAGAGGCTAGTAGCGCCATGGTTGAGGGTGAGTTAGCCGGTTTGGCCGCCGCCAAGAGCCTAGGGCTGGCTCGAGTGGACGTGGACACAGCGATGAGTCAAGCCAGAGAACAGCTTATCGCCCTTCGCGCCGGACCGGTGGGAGAAAAAATCCGCACGGGTTTGGCCTTAGCCCAAATGAGGGGGGATGAGCAACATGCTTAAACAGACTGGCGTGCCGAGCACCGACGACCTCAAGCGTGTCTCCCCGAGCGAGGTGCGCCTAGCCCTTGGGCCGGTGGCCATCATAGAGTGTTTTCAAAAGATACCCTGTAACCCCTGCGCCACATCCTGTCCTCAGGGGGCGATTAAGCCCTTTGTTGATATTAACGACTTGCCGGATTTTGACCCCGCGCTCTGCAATGGCTGTGCCATTTGTGTGGCCAATTGTCCGGGGCTCGCGATCTTTGTGGTGGATGAGCGGTACTCGGAGGACACGGCGCTCATCAAGTTGCCCTATGAATTTGCGCCCTTGCCGGAAGTAGGGACTATGGTGGGTGTCTTAAATCGGGGCGGGCAACAAATAGGTGTCGGTAAGATTGTGCGCGTGCAGAACCCACCGCGTTTTGACCGTACCGCGGTGGTGCATGTGGAGGTGCCAAAGTGCTTGGCACGAGAAGTGAGATTTTTAGCTCTGGGGGCAAACAAAAGATGACATCACTAGATAAGCAAATTATCATCTGCCGTTGCGAAGACTTGACCCTGAGCGATGTGCGCGTCCTGATAGAAAAAGGGTATCGGACTTTAGATGAACTGCGACGCATCAGCCGCCTAGGAATGGGACCCTGCCAGGGGCGCACCTGCCGCCCCTTGGTGCAAAGGGAGTTGCAGGCAAGTGGTGTGCCCATGAAGAGCCAGAGCATCGGGGTCATCAGGCCTCCCGCCATGCCCATTACGCTCGGAGCTATCGCCGATGGCAGCGAGGAGGCAGAGAAAGATGCGTAAGAGCGCCGAGGTAGTAATTATTGGCGGCGGGGTCATCGGAGTGGCTATTGCCTATCATCTTGCCAAGCAAGGTTGCCGGGACGTCCTCGTGGTGGAGCGCGACTATCTAGCCAGCGGGGCGACCGGGCGTTGCGGGGCCGGGGTGAGGCAGCAGTGGGGCACCGAGATGAACTTGCGCATGTCTATCCCTAGTGTCAAAATGTTTGAGAGTATGAATCGCGACTTAGAGTATGACGGAGATATAGAATTTAAACAGGGGGGTTACCTCCTTTTAGCCTATACTGAGGTGGGTTGGGAGCAATTTCAGAAGAATGTGGCTTTGCAACAACAACACGGCCTAGGGGTTAGACTGTGCACCCCGGAGGAAGCCAAAGAAATCGTGCCGCACCTCAATACCGAGGGCTTAGTGGGGGCAACATATAATGCCACCGATGGGCATTGCAACCCCTTCCATGTCACCGATGCCTATGCTTTGGCGGCCCGGCGCCTCGGGGTGGAGATACAAACCTTTACGGAAGTTACCGCCATTCGCCGGAGCAACGGACAGATAGTAGGGGTGGAGACCACGCGGGGCCCTGTCGCCACAAAGACTGTGGTCAATGCCGGCGGGGCCTGGTCCGGCCAGCTAAGCGCCATGGCGGGGGTGGAGATACCGGTTCGTCCAGAAAGGCACCAAATTTTGGTGACGGAGCCTGTGGCGCCCATGCAGGGACCCATGGTCATGTCCTTCCACCACCATCTCTACTGCCAGCAAACTCCGCATGGCAGCTTTATCATGGGGCTCGGCGACCCCAGCGAGGTAGCGGGATTCAACCAGCGCGCTTCATGGCAGTTCCTTGAGGAGATGGCGCAGAAAATCACCCGGCTTCTGCCGCCCTTGCGCGGTGTGCGTGTGGTGCGCCAATGGTCTGGTCTTTACGAAATGACCCCCGACCGCACCCCCATCTTAGGTGGGGTTCCCGGGGTAGAGGGCTTATTCTTAGCCACAGGCTTTAGCGGACATGGTTTTATGCTCGCTCCCATGACCGGGGTGCTTTTGGCCGAGGCCATCTTGGGTCTCCCTGCTTCCCTGCCCATTGAGAAAATGGACTTGGGGAGATTTGCCCGCGGCGATCTCTTCTATGAACCTTCAGTAGTCTGATTTTATCTCTTCCTTCTTTGCCTGCCGGTGGCTTTGTCGATGTACGAATCTTCCCTAAGCAGCAATTCACTGATGGGAACAAAAGCGTATCCTTCTCGCTTCAGAGTGATAATAATAGGCAGGAGGGCTTCTCTGGTGTAGGGGGCATTGTTGTGGAAGAGGACAATGTCACCACTTTGGATGCGCGAAGTGACTCGCTCATAGATACTTTGCGCGGTGGCCTGTCGCTGCCAGTCTAAGGAATCGATACTCCACTGGATGGTGTAGTACCCAAGGGCAGTTAGAGTAGTAATCAGGAGGTTGTTATAGTCCCCGAATGGGGGTCGGAATAGTTGTGCTGTTTGACCGGTAGTTTCTTCGATGAGGGCATGAGTGTGCTTGATTTCGGTAACGATTTGCTCGGCAGTGAGTGTGGACATATGGGGATGAGTGGAACTGTGATTGCCTATTTCATGGCCAGCCTGGGCGATTTTATAGGCCAACTCGGGGAATTTCTCAATCCAGAAACCGACAAGAAAAAACGTTGCCCTCACGTTTTCCCGCTTTAATATGGCGAGTAGTTCATCTGTATGGTCTGCTCCCCAGGCGGCATCAAAGGAAAGAGCGACGACCTTGTCCTCTCGCTCCACGCTGTAGATGGGAAGCAAGCGGTTAATATTGGCTACCGTGGCCATGCTCCGCGCTGCCCAACCAGGGTGAGCTGTATCCAATATTTGCCAAGCCAAGACCATAGCCATCAATGTGGCGAACCATCGCAACCAGAGGCGCCGCCTAATGACAATGAGCACTACCCCGCCTCCTCTCGCGCCTTGTATAAAAGCTTATGTCGCATTAAAAGACAATAACACTGCTGAGTGGATTAGGGTGAAAGGATTATGACCCGCGGCAAACGAATATAGATAAAGGATTATGCCTCGGTGGTGAGGTTAGGGGGGTAAGCTTGTGCGCATCAGGACTGTAGATTATCGTTTGGCCATCCAGCACGTGGTCAGGAATCGCCTCATAGAGCTAGGATGTGGCAAGTATACATCCTCAGATATTGAAAAAAGTCTGGACCGCTTGGCAGGCTTGGGCAATCATGTGGAGCTCGGTGCCCTAAGAGTCCTGGCAGAAACCAAGGACCAAAAAATAGCCTCCATGGCCGCGGCGTTCCTGCTCAAACTTGACGCCGACCTCGTGGTGGACCAGTGTTTGTTGCTCATGCATCAACCGAAGGTTAGCGACGTGGCCAAGATGCAAATCCTGCGCTATCTTACGGCCACCGGCTTAGACGTCAGTGAACTCATGAGCCCGACATATTTTCAAGATGCCAACAAGTTGGCCGAGGAGTCGCTGCAGCACCTGCTAGACGAGTTGCAGTTAAAACCTAGCATACTTGGCAATGTGCTGGAAGACTTCGCCGCGGTCTTGCCGGAGATGCAGTTCGCCTATATCCAAGACCTTGTCATGACGGCTGATCCGAGAGTGGTGCCGCTACTGGAGGCCTTAGCACGTGGCGACGATGAGGTACTGGCATCAGAAGCAGTGCGGGGACTAGGGTCCTTAGCTACCCCGGTAGCCTTAGGGGCACTCCGGGGGCTAGGCGACACCGTGCAAGAACCTTTCTTGCGCAAATTAGTCGAGAGAGAGGCTCGCCGGTTGACCTTTAAAGGGGTGCAGGCGCAACCTTTCCCCCAAAACAAGCTCGGTGCCGTTTTTCAAGTCTTAGTGACGGGCCTAGACGGTAAGGGCTGTCGCCTTGTCTGGGTGGCGCGTTTTATGAAGGGCCAACGGGGGCGGCTCATGGCGGTTAGCTTTCTCTTGAGTCTAGACGAAGGCATTAAGGACTGTTATGGCTCAGTCGACCTCAGCCGCAAGGAGTGCGGGACGATGCTTACGGCCTTACAGGATAAATACCCTGCCGTAGCGGGCGATTTAGCCTATGCCAGTGACCTTGTGCGTGACGCCTTGCACCGCAACCGACAGGGAAGCAATTTGCTGCCGCCGCAGTGGGCATTTTGGAACCAGGTATTCGAACCATTCCCGATGACGCCCAAGACCTATGAGTTTCCGAGCGAGGGCGAGGCCGTTGATGAAGAAATGCCCGAGGTCGCCGAGGTGCTGACCATGGAAGAATTAGCCGAGTGGTACGAGGAAGATTCGTTGGTCTATGATGCAGCGGAGGAAATTCTTCAGGTTAATCAGCGCTTTCGCACTGTCAAGGGCAAGAAGCGAGCCGCCGAAGACATTCTTAGCCGATTCACCGCCGCTTTATTTGCGCCACGTCTTGGGGAGATAGTCCGCCGCCTCGATTTCACGGTGGAGTTTTTGCGCCGCCGGGGAAAGACCGCCGGAGCTCGGACCCTGAAGGAGATTTCTCGAGCTCTCAGCGCTGGACAACCGCCTGAAGAAAGCGCATTTTTACGCAATCTCTTGACGCTGAGCGTGCGCGTAGCTGAGCATAATTTGCGAGCCGGGTTTGACTTGCGCCGGCATCCGGATGGGCAGGAGTAATGGATAGAGATAGCATCTTTTCGGTAGTTGATGTAGAAACCACAGGGCTATCAGCGGAGCGCGATCGAGTGACGGAAGTGGCCATTGTGCATGTGCAGGCCGACAAAATTTTACGAACCTATGCCACTTTAGTGAATCCAGGTCGTCCTATCCCGGCCTTTATCCAGCAGATGACCGGCATCACTGATGCGATGGTCGCCGGCGCCCCCACCTTTGCCGAGGTGGCCCAGATTATCAGTACAAATTTGGCGGGGACGGTCTTTGTCGCTCACAATGTGCGGTTTGACCATGGGTTTCTCAAGGCCGAGTTTGCTCGTGCTAACCACGCGTTTCCTCCATTGCCTCTGGTGGACACGGTTGCCCTGGCCCGTCAGGGGTTCCGGGGCTTGCCAAATTACCGCCTGGAGACCTTGTGCGAGCATCTGGGTTTAGTTGCCGGCAGGCACCGAGCGCTAGGTGATGCCACGGTAGCGGCACATCTGCTAATTAAACTTCTCGGGGCGTAGCCAAATTAGCCCAAGGCATTGGACGCGACGAGAGTAAGTGATAAAATGCTTGTATGGTGCGCGGAGGGGGGTGCAATGATGACTTATAAAATTTCTGAGGAGTGCTTCGCCTGTGGAGCCTGCTTGCCAGAATGTCCTACCGAAGCAATAGCTGAAGGCCCGATCTACGTTATACATCCGGAGAAATGTATCGACTGTGGAGCGTGTGCTGCCGTCTGTCCGGTTGACGCTCCAAAACCTGAGTAGTGCCTACATGCCCATAAACAAAGGAGACCGCAAGGTCTCCTTTGTGCTTCGGGGACAATGGACAAAATGGATTAAGGTCTAGTATTCATTAATGTTGACATTACACTTTATTGGATATAAGCTTTACCTAAACAAGGAGGTGTCTATATGAGTGAGGAAACAAAGATTGTCTTACAGATGCTCAGTGATGGCAAGATTACCGCTGGCGACGCAGCCAATCTCATCAAAGCCCTCGGCGAGCATGCCGAAAGGGCCCCATCTCCGGAGCGGGACAGTCTCGGTAACTCCAAGGCCAAGGATATGGAGCGCAGTGCTCGGTTACGGGCTAAAGTGGTCGCGCGTGAGACCAAGGAAAGACTACGAGCTCAGCTACAGGGCACTAAGGAATTGCTACGTGAGCATCTCCATGAGGCTAGGGAAGTGGTCCAGGAGAGCCGTAATGCTGGTGGTGTATGGGGAGTGATCGGCAACCTGTTCGATGGCTTGGGACAACCCAACTTTTCCTGGCAGGAAAATCTGTCGGGCCGCGTGGCAGAAGGCGCGGCGACCAAAGTAATTATCAGTGGAGTAAACGGCAAAATCGAAATCGCGCCCTCTCCCGATGCCTCCTGGCATCTTGAGGTGGAGAAGTGTGTTCATGCCAAGGACCGCGAAGAAGCGCGAGAGCGGGCAATGAGACTGTACTCCGTGGAAAGTGGGGATCATGCTCTCCACATAACAGCCAAGCAAGTATTTGGGCAGCGGAGCATTGTGCATTTTCGCCTGCTGTGGCCCAAAGAAAAACAGTGTGATTTAGACCTAAGCTCCACTAACGGCAGTGTCAGAATCGGCCCGCTCACTCTCGGGAGTGTCCGGGTGACTACCACCAATGGTAGAGTTGAGATACATAGCGACGCCGAGGCCGTCCATCTTAGCTCCACCAATGGGAGGATTTTGCTGGTGGGTTCGGCTGCCGAAATCACCGGAAGTGCGGTGAACGGTGGGCTGACCATTATCTGTCAGACGCCGGAGGAGGGAGCGTGGAACTTGCATACGGTCAATGGCCGCATCAAGGTTTGTCTTGGCGAGAGCGGCACCCTAGGCACTAGGTGCATAGCGAGCATTGTCCATGGGCGCGTAATGTGTAATTTGCCGCATCATGAGGTCAAAATAGAGCGGGGAGGAGCTTTGCCTCCTGCTAACAAAAGTCTAGTGGCAGTGCGCCAAGGAGAATTTGAACACTGGCTCACTATCACCGCCAAGTCAGTTAATGGGCGGGTGACAATTGATCCCTACATAGACAGCGTCGAGAACGAAGAAAAATTTTAAGCGACAAAAAGGGGGAATAAAGATGCGCATCGCACTGATCGCTCATGACAAGAAAAAAGAAGAAATGCACAAATTGGCAGATGCCTTCCGCGGGGTCTTGGCCAAACATCAGTTGGTGGCCACTTATACGACGGGGACCAGACTCATAGAGAGTACGGGACTGGTCATCGAAAGGGTTCTCTCCGGTCCGGCAGGCGGCGATGCCCAAATTAGTGCCATGGTGGCCACTAAGACGGTAGAGATGGTCATATTCTTGCGTGATTCGTTGACGGCGCAGCCTCATGAGCCAGACATAACCGCCTTGCTCCGCATCTGTGATGTGCATCAGGTGCCTCTGGCGACCAATATAGGAACAGCGAGAATACTTTTGGCGGCGCTAGCCGCGGGGTAGGAAAGCAAAAGGAGGGCGACCTGAGGGGTGGCCCTTCTTTTGTTAAGCTGTAAACTTGGCAAGAGAGGCCCTGTTGTGATAACCTGACTTTTGCAGTTCCCGCAAAAATTTAGGCCGCAGGGTCCTTGTGCAGCAAGGACCTTGCGGCTTTTTTGCTCTACAATTAGTTGTTGCAGAACGAGGCCTTTTTCGAGGCCCCTAAAATCTTTTTGATGTCGCCTAAGCTGAGATACTTGCGGCTTAGGTCTATGTCTAGGGTCGAGGAAACAGCTCTGGTGATCTCGTCGGCGTGGTCAAAGACATACCAATTTTCTTCTAACCGACTGCCGGAAGCTTTGTTGAGGCTCTCTACTATCTTGGCGATTGAATACTTGTTGTCTAGGCTTTGCGCTAACAGACGGGCGATCACCAAAGCGACGAAACAGATCAGGAAATGTGCCTGTATGTGGTCATGGCGAGATAGATATACAGGGCGTGCTTCTAAGTCGCTTTTGGTGACCTTGAACGCCTCTTCGATGCGCCATAAACCACGGTAGATGTCGACGATCTCTGTGGCACTCTTTTGCCACTCGCTGGTGACGATAGCGTAATATCCGTCGAACTTTTCTTCCTCACGCAGCTTGTCCTCATCGAAGAAGGGCTTCTGCTTAGTGGTCACTATCTCACCGGTCGTGGGGTCGAAAACAAGGTTCTTCAAGTACTTTGCCGCACCGTAGGAAGTGGCCTTGTTGTAGCGTGACGGGCTTTTCACTAGATCGCGGGCTTTTTGGAGAGCTGGGGCACGGTCGGCTTTGGCTTTACGGTCATAGTCGGCGCTGTAAAACACCACGTGTTTCTCATCAACCCGAAACTTGGTTCTCCTGCCTTGGGCGTTGCTTACGGCAATTTCACGTGGGTAGAGCCTAGACTTAATCTTGTAGCCGTCACCTGCTCCTGTATAACCTTCGCTGTTTAGCACATACTCCTTAATCTCTTTGCTGCCGCCACGTATGGTCTGCGACAAGACATAGCCATCCCCGCGTGCCAAGTAAAACGCTATATTGTCTGCGGTGTTAATTCCTTTGTCCGCCACCACGATGATACGCCCAACCTCATATTCCTTTTTCACCTTAGCTAAAACGGGCATCAAGGTCTCGCTATCATTGGTGTTACCCGGGAAAAGATCATACGAGATAGGAATGCCGTTTGTGTCCATGAGCAGGCCCATCTGCACGATAGGGTCAGGGCGGTGTTCTTTGCTGACGCCTTTTCTCTTTAGTTCGTCTTGCTTGTCGATCTCGAAATAGTAGTTGGTGACGTCGTAGAAGACCGATTCCGTGCTTCTCCCGAAAGTCTCTTTCACTTGGCGGTGTAGATGCAATTGCAGGCTGTCCTTAAACGTGACGATTTGCGTGAGACAGCGATAGACATCGTCTAGCGAAAAGTCCGTGTTCTCAAAGTAGCGTTCTTTTTCTTCGTAGGTCTTTTTCTTGGATGCCGGGGCTAGGATTCTCGAAAAGACAAGCAACTTCATGATGTTATTGGTATTGAACTTCGCCTTAAACGGACGTGAATGGTTAGAGAAGAAAGTTGCGAGGTCAAGCTTGTGGTAGATTCTGCTCAGCGCAGCGTAGCCAAGGTTCTTTCTGTTCCCTTGCCCCTCGGGCAGGGTTTCATTTTTGTCTAGATTGAGGGTGATTGGCTTTTTCTCCAGAGCCGCCGCTTCGTTCATGGTCTTTACGACTTCTTTAAAATGGGCTACGGGGTCAGGGTGAGTTTGAGTCAGCTCATCGAGATAGCCAAGCGCCTGAATTGTCCTATGTTTAACCTTCTTAGTGACGGGATCTCGGTAACCGTGAACGATAGACAGATAAGGACGCCCACCGCTTTTACTCACCTGCAGATACATTGCCTCGCCTCCCCATGAAAGAAATTATATCACATAAACCAACTATCTGCAACTGTTTTAATCAAAAAACTTGACAAAAATTTACCCTGCAAGCTAGCGCCTGCAAGGGTCTCTGGGTTTCATCTCTTTAAGGATGCTGCAAAAGTCGCGAAAAGGAGGGCGACCTGAGGGGTGGCCCTTCTTTTGTTAAGCTGTAAACTTGGCAAGAGAGGCCCTGTTGTGATAAACTCAAAACCATGGCTAGGAACATATTCTTAAGGTACATGCATAGCATGTTACCAAGATGTATATCTAAGGTGCATTCTGGGCACGCTTTTTAGCGTTAAAATATGCAACAATACTCAAGGAGGTAGGCTAATGGCAAACAGACAGACCTGGACTGGGAGAAATCTCTTAGTCATGGGGCTGCTCGGTGCCACAATGTTACTAATAGTCGGCTGTGCAGTTGTGGAAACGAGCAGTGAGTCTTGGCGACTGGCGAATCCGGCTGGGGCTGTGACCCCTGCGGGTGACATTGCGGAACCATTGTTTCAGGTCAGGCAGATCACCATTGTGGCGGATGGTGAGGAGAAGAGAGTGGCGGTGCGGGGCGTAAGCGTGGCCGAAGCGCTGGCCGAGGTTGGTGTTTCTCTAGGGGATTTAGATCGGGTAGAGCCGGCTCTAGATTCTCCGCTCGAGGCGCAGACGGTGATTGCCGTGACGCGCGTAACCACCACCGAGGCAGTGGAGTACAAGCGTCTGGCCTTTCGCGAAGTGCGGCGTGCCAACACGAGCGTCAACCGCGGTGTGACCCGGGTGTTGCAAGCTGGTCGCGAAGGTAGGCAGGCCATCCACTACCAAGTGACCTTAGAAAATGGGGTGGAGGTCTCGCGGACGCAAGTTCGCACCGAGGTACTGCAACCGCAGGTAGATCGCGTGGTGGAGTACGGCACCGTTGGAACCCTATCTCGTGGTGGGGATGTCCTGCGCTACTCGAAAGTCATCTATGTCACGGCCACGGCCTATACCTCCGGGTACGAGAGCACGGGTAAGAAGCCCGGCCACCCCCAGTACGGCATAACCTTTTCTGGTTTGCGGGTGCAGGTGGGGCATATCGCGGTGGACCGGAGCGTCATTCCCCTGCTGAGTTCGGTGTATATCGAGGGACTTTGTGAGGTCTCGCGCGGCCTGAGCGGGCAGTATCTGGCTACCGACATCGGTAGCGCTATCAGGGGCAATAGAATAGACATCTTTTTCGAAAGCCTGCCGGAAGCACTCAGATTTGGTCGGCGCAGAATGCGCGTCTTCCTACTCACGCGGTAGGGCCACCGGATGGTCAATGCGCGCCAAAAAAAGACAAGGAGGGAGAGCATGGTGCTCTCCCTCCTTGTGGCTGTCGTTTGTCCGCAGTTACTGGGCCAAGGCTTTGTTCAAGTCGTTGATCAACAGGTCGACGTCAATGCCGTGGGCATTTGCGCCCTGTTCGATACTTTCAAAGCGGGCAGCGGCACAACCAAGGCAACCGAGGCCATACTTAAAAAAAACTGGGACCAACTCGGGATAGGTGTCGACGACGTCTTGAATGCCCATGTCGCGAGTAATCTTCATAGTGCACCTCCATAATTGTCCTTGATTTTAGTATACCACAGGAGGAAAGGCAGAACTATGTTGTGCGCAAGAGAAAAATGGTAGTATGGGGGAGGAACAAATTAGCTCTTGATGATGTCCAGCAAGTCGGCGACGACAGCGTGGGCATAAACGCCGGCATTGTATTCGATGCGCATAGCTCGCTTCTCGTCGGCGCTCCCGGAGGTTAAAACCTGTGTGACCGGAACGGGGCGTTCGACAAAATAACCTTTGAGAGCCCAATCGGCAGCGAAAAAAATAAAGGTAGGGATGCGTGTGCTGCCATCGGGAGCCGGGTAGCTGTCTAGCAGTCCGGGGTTCGCATCGCGACCGAGGCAGCGGAGCAAAAGCTTGCCCTGGCTACTATCGGCCATCTTCGCCAGCACCGGTAAATTATTGCGGCAATCGCCGCACCAAGGCTCACTGATGGCTAGGGCATAGATGGTTTCGGGCAGTTCGGCGAGCATGGCGAGGTAGTGTGCGGGAATTTCGGTGCGGGCCAAGGAACGGTCATAACCGGCGCGGTGCTCCTCGCCCATCTTGGCGACATAGTCCGGGTAGCAGAGGCCCGTGAAAAATAACTCCTTGATAGAAATCCCTCCTTGTTTAGATGGTTTTCGGTCAGGGTATGGGGTAACGTTCGGCTCGAAGGGGGCGGAGTATTATTTGTGGGGTAGCAATATCTTCGATTTTACCATTTAAGGCGACACTGCGCATGCCGCCGGATAAGTCCATCAGTCACCGCGCCCTGCTGCTTGGGGCCATAACTTGCGGCACCTCGGAGTTGGTGAATGTTTCGTCGGCACAGGATGTCCTTTCTACCAAACACTGTCTAGAACAGCTTGGGGTTGTGTTTGGCCTAGCCGAGGGCAGGACGATGGTGTACTCAGAAGGGGTGGGTGGCTTTTGTGAGCCCCAGGTCCCTTTAGATTGCGGCAATTCCGGCACGACCATGCGCCTTTTGACGGGCATACTGGCCGGCAGCGACATTAAAGCCACGCTCAGCGGAGACCAGTCCCTCATGCGCCGCCCCATGCAGCGGGTGGTCAGGCCCCTGCTCGCCATGGGAGGAAGTATCAACACTGACGCCGGGCTTCCGCCTCTTACTATACAGGGCCGGCCCTTACAGGGGAAGCTGTGGCGGCCGGAAGTCGCCTCGGCGCAGGTGAAATCGGCCATCCTACTCGCGGGGCTTTTTGCTCGCGGAGTGACGAGGGTGGAGGAACTCCATCCGACGCGTGACCATACCGAACGCATGCTCCAAGCCTGTGGGGGAAAAGTACAGTTCGGACCCGGTTGGGCCGAGGTGGCCGCAAGCCGCCTTAGTCCCATGCATTTTCGCGTGCCCGGAGATGTATCCGCCGCCGCCTTTTTCGTGGTCTTAGCTGCCTGCCTGCCGGGGGCCGACCTCCATGTAGCGGAGGTGGGGCTTAACCCGGGGCGGATTGGTTTTCTGGAGGTGCTCCGCTTGATGGGTGCCGATGTCTCTTGGACAGTGGATAATGACCTGCCTGAACCCAGCGGGAGCATTGTAGTCAGAGGAGGGCAACTGCGGCCCTTTAGCATTGCCGGGGAGATGGTGCCGCGCCTAATCGATGAGTTGCCGGTGCTGGCGGTGGCCGCCGCCTGCGCTCAGGGGCGCTCCGAAGTCCGCGATGCCGGGGAACTGCGGGTCAAGGAAAGCGACCGTATTGCCGCGCTACTAACGGAGTTAAACAAGCTCGGCGTTAAGACAGAGGAATTTCCCGACGGCTTCGCCATCATCGGAGGGAAAATGCAGGGCGCTGAAGTATGTTCCCATGAAGATCACCGTCTGGCCATGGCCTTGGCAGTGGCCGGCTCGCTAGCCTCGGGCACAACCACGATCAAGCAGGCCGGTTGTGTGCGCGTTTCGTATCCCGGGTTTTGGGGTGACTTGGCAAAAATACAGGGCGGTGAAGAAGATTGATTCGTTTTCTAACAGCCGGAGAGTCGCATGGACCCGGTTTGACAGGCATTATCGAGGGTCTGCCGGCGGGCCGGTATATCGACATCGGTAAAATTGATGAAGAGCTCGCCCGCCGCCAACGGGTGCCCGGGCGAGGCGGTCGCATGGACATCGAGAGCGATCGGGTGCGGGTGCTCTCTGGTTTGCGTGGCGGGTATACCTTGGGTAGCCCCTTGACCCTCTCCATTGACAACAAAGATCATGTGAACTGGAAAGCACAGATGGATGCCGTGCACGGCGCAACGGACAACCCGGTTACCGCCCCCCGCCCGGGCCATGCAGACTTCCCCGGCGCCGTAAAGTACGGGTTTGCAGATATTCGCAATGTCCTCGAAAGAGCCTCCGCGCGCGAGACCGCCATGCGCACCGCTCTGGGGGCAGTGGCCAAACAACTGCTGGCCCATTGGGGCATTGAGATCTACAGCCGTGTTTTGGCCCTCGGGCCGCTTGCCCTAGACGGAGCCACATCAGAACTTGCGCTGTGGCGCGACAGGGTGCGACAGCCTTACGGCGTGGGCGATAAAGAGTTGCAAAGACAGGCGGATGAGCTGATCGCCCAGTGCCGCCGCGAGGGGGTTAGTGTCGGGGGTGTCTTCGAGGTAGCGGCCTTTAATGTGCCGGTGGGCTGGGGGTCCTATGTGCATTGGGACCGGCGTCTAGATGCCCAAATAGCCGGCGCCCTCATGTCCATACCCGGCATTAAGGGAGTCGAATTCGGCCAAGCCTTTGCCCTGGCCGTCAGTCCCCCGGGAACAGCCGGGGATGAACTGGCTTGGGACAAAGAGCGCGGCGTGCACTATGTCGGCAATGTTAATGCCGGTCTCGCCGGCGGCACCACCACCGGGCAGCCCATTTTGGCGCGCTGTGCGGTTAAGCCGGTGCCTACTCTGATGCCGGGGCTGACCGTCGACCTCCGGAGCAAGAAAGTCACCGCGCCGCTCGCCGAGCGGAGCGATACCACCATGGTGCCCGCGGCGGCGGTAGTGGCTGAACATGTACTGGCATTGACGCTACTTGTTGCGGGGCATAGCGCTCCCGACAGATACTAGTACCCAGACCCTTTGTCGACCTCGTTTGCCAGAGGCAACCCCTGCCTTAGGCGGCGCAAATTATCTAGGAAGATGATAAAAGCCTGGCGACGATAGTCCGCTAAGTATCCCGCCGTGTGGGGTGTGATGATAGCATTGTTTAGGGACCATAGTGGGCTGTCCGGTGGCAGGGGTTCGGTCGCAAAGACATCTAGCCCCGCGCCCGCCAGTTCCCCCTGGGCCAGTGCTGCCGCGAGGGCGTCTTCGTCCACCACCGCACCGCGGGCAATGTTGTAGAGGTAGGCCGAGGGCTTAAGTAATTTCAGCCTTTGCCGCGAAATGAGGTTCGTTGTCGCCGGCGTCAGTGGCACAGCCAAGACCAGGTGGTCGACTAGGGGCAAGAGTTCATCAAGCCTATCTTCGCCCCAGACCATGGTAGCGCTAGGCGAGGGGGAAGGTTTCCGGCGCAGGCCGATTACCTCTAGGCCAAAGGCGAGCGCCCTATGCCCAATGGCTTGACCTATGCTGCCAAAGCCCACGATGCCCATCACTTGGCCCTGCAGAAGCGTCGGGCGGTAGTGCTGCCAGAGTCTTACTTGTTGGTGGCTAAACAAGGTGGGCAAACCACGCGCAAAGGCCAACACGAGGGAGAAGACATGCTCGGCAATGGTGGCCCCATGCATGCCGCTCGTCGTGCATAACCTGGCAGGGCTTGCCAGTAGCTCCGGAGAAAGCAGGTGGTCCACGCCGGCTGTAACTACTTGCATGAGCAGCAGCTTCTCAGCTTGAGCTAGTTGGGCGGGGTCAAGGCTTCCCCAGACGACCTCAGTGTCGGGTAGACCAGAGGCGATTTCCTCGTCGGTGCCCGAGACGATAGTTGCTCCCGGACAGCAGGACATAATTTCGGCACGCTCGGCGGGGGACAATCCCCCCTTGACGACGATCTTATACATGTAACAACCCTCCCCCTGTGATAGTGGTGGTGTAGATATTTCCTGGGAAATGTTCGCCTGGTGGGTCTTTCTAAACAAGATTCGTTACGGTTACGGAAATGTCCTGCTAAAATAGTAAAGTCCCAGCATGTTGCTTGGGCGTATTTATACATGGAGGTGTGCTGTGAAACTGTTGGCGAAAGTAGCGGCCGAGTTAGCCATCAGCCTAGGGCAAGTAGAAAGTGTCGAAAAGTTACTGCTAGAGGGTAACACGATACCTTTCATCGCCCGTTATCGCAAGGAGGTGACTGGGGAGCTTGACGAAGTGAAGTTAAGGGCCATCGATGAGCGTCTCACCTATCTCAAACAATTAGAAGAGCGCAGGGGGGAGGTCAAGCGACTCATCGGGGAACTTGGCAAGATGACCCCAGAAATCGCGGGCCTGGTAGAGAAAGCGGATACTTTGCAACAGGTGGAGGATATCTACCTACCATTTCGTCCCAAGCGCCGTACGCGCGCGACCATCGCCAAAGAAAAGGGCTTGCTCCCCCTGGCGGAGCGTATTTTGGCTGATCACCTGCTGGAGGAGGCGGCGGCCATGGTTTTGGCCGTTCCTTTTTGTAATGCCGAAAACGGCTTGACGGAGGGTGCCGTGGCGTTGTCGATGGCGAAGGACATCTTGGCGGAGCAGTTAAGCGAGAACTTCAGCGTGCGCGAGGCGGTGCGGTACATGCTGCGGCACGAAGGCAGGTTGAGTACCGAGGTAAAAAATGAGGAAAACATCACCTACCAAATGTACTTTAGTTACGAAGAGCCACTGCGCCGCCTGCCCCCGCATCGCCTGCTGGCCATTAATCGGGGTGAGAAAGAAGAAGCCTTGACGGTGAAAGTCCTCTATGATGAGGACAAGGTCTACACGATAGCCACCCACAAGTTTGTAGGCGGCCAAGCCAAAGCGAACTACTTAGTCAAAGAAGCGATTGTCGATGGCTGCAAGAGATTGCTTTTGCCCTCTTTAGAGCGCGAGATAAGAGCCGGCATGACCGTGGTGGCAGAGGAACAGGCCATCCTAGTATTTGGGCAAAACATCAAGCAATTATTGCTTCAGGCGCCGGTCAAGGGCAAGACCATACTCGCCATCGACCCAGCCTATCGTACGGGGTGTAAAATGGCTGTCGTTAACCCCACAGGCAAGGTGCTGTCCACAGCGGTGTCCTACTTCACCCCCCCGCAGAACGATAAATTAGCTGCGGCACGCTTATTGCTCGGCCTAATCCGCGAACATGCGGTCAGTGCCATCGCTATCGGCAACGGCACGGGGTCGCGCGAGGCGGAGGAATTTGTGGCCGAGCTTATGCGGGAGCATGGCCTAGGAGTGCCGTACACCATTGTCAGTGAGGCGGGCGCCTCGGTGTACTCCGCCTCGGCGCTGGCGGGCGAGGAGCTGCCGGGGATGGACGTCACCCTGCGTGGCGCGGTCTCGATTGGCCGCCGCATTATCGACCCCTTGGCCGAGCTGGTAAAAATTGATCCAAAGGCCATCGGGGTTGGCCAGTACCAGCACGATGTGAACCAAAAAGCCTTGGCCACCAAGTTAGAGGGAGTGGTCGAGGACTGTGTCAACGGTGTGGGGGTGGACCTTAACACTTCATCGCCGGCGCTACTCCGCTACGTGGCCGGTATTTCCCCGGCGGTAGCCAAGAACATTGTCGCTTTTCGTGATGAGCATGGCCCCTACAAGAGTAGAGAGGAGCTCAAAAAAATTCCCCGGCTCGGTCCGGCCACCTTTGTGCAGTGCGCTGGCTTCCTGCGCATCCCCGGCGCAGCCAATTTATTAGATAACACCCCGGTGCATCCTGAATCGTACACCTTGACTCACCGTTTCTTGGGGCACCTTAATCTTTCTATCAATGAACTGACGCAGGGAGGCGTGAATCTTGATGCCGCCAAACTCCGTCAGGCCGCAGAAACACTAGGAGCGGGGCTGCCTACCCTGCGCGACATCTACCTCGCCCTGCAAAAACCTGGGCGTGACCCTAGGGAAGATGTCGAGGGGCCCGTGTTTCGTAGCGACGTCCTCCGAATGGAAGACCTAGCCGAGGGCATGGTGCTCCGCGGCGTGGTGCGCAATGTGGTTGATTTTGGCGCATTTGTCGACATCGGCGTAAAGCAGGACGGCTTGGTGCATATATCGGAAATTAGCGAGACCTTTGTCAAGCACCCTTCGCAGGCTGTAGCAGTTGGGGAAGTCGTAGAGGTTCGCGTTATGGGCATAGATAAAAAACGCCAACGCATCAGCCTGTCCCGCAAAGGCCTCCCAACAAAGGGGTAAACAAAAGGGACGTGTTATTCTGTTCTGCATAGTTTTCGCCGCCCAACATTTCTTGCAGGTATACACCGCTCCTTGCAGAATTATTACTATAGTTAAGCATTGCTGCTGCGTGCATTTATTCGAAAGAGGGGTGAGATGATGTCCGAGCTACTGGAACTGCTGCGTAAAGGGGACAGAGCGGTCTTTGAAGAGATGGTAAAAACTTATCTGGCACTTATTAAAAGGCGTGCTATGAAGCTCGCACCCTCTTGGCAAGAAGCTGATGACCTAGTCCAGGAGTCCTTACTGCGGGCCTGGCTTAAGGTGAAGGATTTTCGCGGTGAGTCCTCGTTTGGCACTTGGTGGCTGCGCATTATGGAGAATTATCACATCGACACGATGCGAAAAAAACGCCGCTCACCCCTTATCTCCCTGCAGAGTCTGGCAGCGCGAGATGGGTATAAAATAAAACCTCCAGCTTGGCTGGAGGGATGCGCTTCAGAAAAGAAGTGGGAGAAAGAGGAGATACGCCGCTGCCTAGAAGAGGCTTTTAGCAAATTGCCCGCCGTCTACGGCCGGCTGATAGTGCAAAAAGAGCTGAAGAATATGTCCTACGAAGAAATGGCCGCTCAACTTGCCTGCACGGTAGAGGCAGTGCGTTGCAAACTCTACCGCGCACGCAAGCAATACAGGGTTGAACTGATGCGGCTCCTCGGTCAGTGTGACCTAATGCCGAGTTAGTAAGGCGCGGATGCGGCGCAAACCTTCTTCGATATTGTCCATGGAAGTGGCGTAGGACAGGCGGAGGAATTGTCCGGCGCCAAAGCCCGAACCGGGAACCACCGCCACCTGGGCTTTGTCCAGTAGCACTTGAGCCAAGGCGACGTCATCAACGATGGTTTCACCGGCAATCTGTTGGCCGAGCAATCGACTGATGTTCGCCATGACATAAAATGCGCCCTTAGGCAGACGGCAACTCAAGTCGGGGATGGCGTTTACCAGCTCAACCATCCGCAGTCGCCGCCGCGCAAATTCCTGTACCATCGTTTGCATGGCCTCCTGGGGTCCGCGCAGGGCTTCGATGCTCGCGGCTTGAGCAATGGAATTGGCATTGGAAGTGGCGTGACTCTGCAGGCTGCCCATGGCCTTGGCTAGGGCCATATTGCTGGCGGTGTAGCCAATGCGCCACCCGGTCATGGCATAGGCCTTGGACATGCCGTTGACGACAATGGTGAGGTTCTTAATTTCTTCTCCCAAGGAAGCAATGCTCTGGTGCTCGGTATGGTCATACACCAATTTCTCGTAGATCTCATCGGAGATCACATAGAGATCGTGTCTTAAGGCGAAGTCAGCGATGGCGGACAGCTCCGCCTGGCTATAGACCATGCCGGTTGGGTTGCTCGGGCTGTTGAGCATGAGGGCCTTGGTTTTTGGCGTAACGGCAGACTCAAGGTCCGCCACGCGCACCTTGAAGTCTTCATCCTCCCTGGTATTGACAAAGACCGGCTCCGCACCCACCATTTTCACCATCTCGGCATAACTGACCCAGTAGGGGATGGGGATGATGACCTCATCGCCCGGGTCGCAAATGGCCAGAAGGGCATTGTAGAGCGAGTGCTTGGCGCCGTTAGAGACTACGATTTGTCCCGGAGTGTAAATCAGGTTGTTTTCTAACCGGAGTTTTTCGCCGATGGCCTGGCGCAAGCTTTCGGTTCCGGCAGCGGGAGTATAGCGCGTTTCCCCGCGATGGATGGCGCTAATCGCGGCTTGGGCAATGTTGGTCGGGGTATCAAAATCCGGTTCTCCAACCCCAAAATTGATAACCTTGGCGCCCTGGGCGGCCATTTGCTTGGCCTTGGCATCTATTCCTAGGGTTATCGACGGGGTAATCCTCTGCGCGCGGGTAGAGAGATCTTTCATATACTTCCTCCTATGTTCCATCCGGCGGTAGCGATGGCTTTTGTATTATGTATTCTATGTTCCTGGCCTTTTCCCTGCTCGGTGCGCCTAAGGCCAATAATTTCGTGGGGCGACACTAGACATTGCCTATGCCAGTGCTTTGTGCTAGGATACGAGTATAGATGAAACGCAAGGCAGAAGAGAGTAGTTTGTCGGCTTACTTTAGAGAGCTAGCGGCTGGTGCGAGCTAGTGTGAGCGGAGGAGCGAAGTCCACTTCGAAGGCGGCCCGTGAAAACGGTGACGGTGACGCGTTATAGTTCAAAGCACAAAGCAGGGTGGTACCGCGAGTAAGATCGCCCCTCACGAGAGGGCGATTTTTTGTTTTTCGCGGGGTTTGGACGTAGTAGAGGAAAGGGGAGGCTAGGTAATGTTTGACGCTAAATTTGTGCGCAACAATGTGGACGCCGTGCGGGCTGGGGTGGCGGCTAAGGGTGAAAGCCTGTCGCTAGATAATTTCTTGGCACTCGATGAGGGCCGTCGCCAAAAAGTAACGGCTGTTGAACAGCTGAAGGCCGAGCGCAATCAAAAGTCGGAAGAGGTAGCGCAATTACGCCGGCAGGGCCAGGACACCGCTTTGCTGCAGGAGAACATGAAGGCCCTCGGGCAAGAAGTGAAAGAGTTAGATGCCGAAATTAAGGAGATCGAACAACAGCTCGAGCACATCTTGCTCCGCATTCCGAACTTGCCGGACAACGATGTGCCGGTTGGACCGGATGAAAGCCACAACAAGGTGCGCTCCTTGCATCTTCTGCCGCGCCAGTTTGCCTTCGCCCCCAAGGCGCACTGGGACCTGGGCGTTGCGCTGGATATTCTTGATTTTGAAAGAGCGGGCAAGATTGCCGGCGCGCGCTTTGCGCTCTACCGCGGCCTAGGCGCCAGATTAATGCGCTCGCTCATAAGTTTTATGCTCAACCTGCACACGACCGAGCATGGTTATGTCGAGGTTGCCCCACCGCTCTTAGTGACCTATGACAACATGGTGGGGACGGGGCAATTCCCCAAGTTTACCGAGGACGCCTTTAAGATCGCCGGGCAGGAGTTGTACCTAAACCCTACCGCCGAGGTGCCCGTCACCAATATGCATCGGGACGAGGTGCTAGACGGCGAGCTACTGCCACTCTACTACACCGCCTACTGCCCTTCTTTTCGAGCAGAGGCTGGTGCCGCCGGCCGCGACACGCGCGGCTTGATCCGCATGCATCAATTCAACAAGGTCGAATTAGTAAAATTTGTACGACCAGAGAATTCGAGCGCGGAGCTCGAAACCCTCCTCGCCGATGCCTGTCGGGTGCTCGAGAGATTGGCCATTCCTTATCGCATTTTGGAGATGTGCACCGGCGACCTTGGTTTCGCTGCCGCCAAAAAATACGATATTGAGTTGTGGATGCCAAGCTACAACAGGTATGTAGAGATTTCCAGTTGCTCAAATTTCCGCGACTTCCAAGCGAAGAGGGCCAACATCAAGTTTCGCCCCCAAAAGGGAGCCAAGGCCGATTATGTACATACTTTGAACGGCTCGGGATTGGCCATCGATCGTTTGGTGGCGGCCATCCTGGAAAACTACCAGGAGGAAAATGGCTCTGTGCGCGTGCCGGAAGCGCTAATCCCATTTATGGGCATAGAAAAAATTACGAATTGACGCGGCTATACTTCGTTGGTATACTGATTAGTGCTGTGGAGAGATGGCCGAGTGGTTGATGGCGCTAGTCTTGAAAACTAGTGATCCTGCAAGGGACCGGGGGTTCGAATCCCTCTCTCTCCGCCACACAAGTATTTGGCCGGCTTTTTGCCATTGCCTGTGCAAGAAGTCTGTGCTATAGTAAGTTGGCACGGAGAGGTGGCCGAGTAGGTCGAAGGCGGTCGCCTGCTAAGCGATTATACGAGCTTTAAACTCGTATCGCGGGTTCGAATCCCGCCCTCTCCGCCATTTTTTGCGCCCGTAGCTCAGCTGGATAGAGTAACGGACTACGAATCCGGTGGTCGCAAGTTCAAATCTTGCCGGGCGCGCCATTTATTTTGCATCCGTAGCTCAGGGGATAGAGCAGCGGTTTCCTAAACCGCGTGTCGGGGGTTCAAGTCCCTCCGGGTGCACCAGAGAGTTCAAGGCTGCTTGCAGTTCCTTAGCTAGGCAGTTTGTGGAAGGTGCAGCATGATGCATGAGCATTTTATGCGCGCGGCCCTGGCCGAAGCTCGCCTAGCTTATGAGCTAGGAGAAACTCCAGTTGGGGCGGTAGTCGTTCGTCATGGTCAGATCATCGGTCGCGGGCATAATTGGCGCGAAACAGGTCACGACCCTACGGCCCATGCTGAAATGCTCGCCATCAGGCAGGCCAGCTTGGCCTTGGGCGGCTGGCGGCTCCTCGATTGCACTCTCTATGTCACCCTCGAGCCCTGCCTGATGTGCGCCGGAGCTATGGTGCTGGCGAGACTTCCCCACTTAGTGTATGGTGCCCCTGACCCTAAGGCGGGGGTGGCCGGTTCGGTGATGGATGTTCTTAGTACCAACCAGCTCAACCACCGGGTTCTGGTGGTGGGTGGGGTGTTGGCTGCCGAGTGTGGCAGCTTGCTAAAAGAGTTCTTCAAGGAATTGCGGCAAAGCAAGTAACGGAGAGATGGCTGAGTGGTTGAAAGCGCCCGCCTCGAAAGCGGGTGAACGGTTACCCGTTCCGTGAGTTCAAATCTCACTCTCTCCGCCACTTATTCTTCTATTTTTCTTCCCGCGAAGGCGCGAGCCACGGAGAGGTGGCTGAGCTGGTCTAAGGCGCACGACTGGAAATCGTGTTCGGGTTTATACCCCGACGAGGGTTCGAATCCCTCCCTCTCCGCCATAAAAAATCAAGGCTCTTGAGACGCTCAAGAGCCTTTTTGTATGCGCCTTAGGCCTGGGTCTTGCCGGTGAAGTGAAAATCCTTCAGCTTAAGCGCGGGCACGTAGTGATTGGCGAAGAAGCTGGGGGTGGCTTCGCGGTCGCTGGCTATCTCGACAACATTGTTCAGGGCCACGAGCATGCTCTCGGTGAAGCGCATGTTTTTGACGGCGGCCACGATGTGGCCCTTTTCAATCTTAAAGAAGCCGTCGCGGGTCAGGGCGGTGAGAAGCCCCTGGCGGGGATTGACCGGGTTCATGTAATGAAAGCGGGTGACCAAGAGGGCCCGGTCGCTTTCACTGATAATCTGGGCCAGGCTCTTCTCCCCAGGCGTCATCACTAAGTTGATGGGCAGGCCGCCGTAGTTGGGCATATTGACCGAGTGGCCGGTGGTTGGCACCCCGGCCTTCTTAGCGCTCTGCCCGTCGTGAGTAAGACCGGTGGGCACGCCTGCGCAGATGATGTCTACCACGGTGCGGGCGGCTCCCTCAAAGTCAAAGGGCAGGCGCATGGTGTTCTCGTCGGTGTAGTCGTCAGTGAGGTTAAGGCGCGGGTCAAAGACCCTCTCCCCCAATTTACCGGTGAGGAAACTGGCCTGGTTCTGCACGCTCTTGCCGGTAAAGGCGATGAGGCTCATGTAGCTGATCAAGTCCGAAACCGCCAAGGGCTCGAGAATCACTGTGTAGGCCCCCGGCTCGAGGTCGATGGGGTCTTTGTTTAAGAGGGCTTTTTGGCGGGCTCGGGCGAACGCAGCAAAGACATCAAGCTTGCCGGGATGCGACCCCGTAATCTTGGCAAAGCCTGATCCACCTGCGCTGGCGGCCACCAAGGCGGAAAAGTTTACTCGGTTAGTGCGCGCAAAGCGTTTGATGCCCCGCGAGTTGCCAAAGGCCAAGTGGCCCACGCTGTAGGTGAGTGCGCCGTAGGCCAAGTGATTGGAATCGAGGGTATCTAGGCAGTCCTTAATGAGTTGAGCGCGTTTTTCTACGGTGTACTGTTCCTCGAGCCCGGCCGACCACAACTCGGTCTCGATGAGGGGAGGACCCTCGACTAAGGCTGGTTGCTCCTCTCCCTCCGGCAAGAAAGTCAAGTTCTGCACTAGGTCGCGCACTACTTCCCTGAGGCTGGCCTCGTCGTAGGCCGTGGTTTTGGTTTCGCTCCGCTTGTTGGCGGTGGTAATGGTGATGGTCACTTCAGTGGCGTCCTCGTACACGGATTGATGTATTTCGGAGTTGGCATAGCGGGTAAGTCCCTGGGTGCCGGCGTTGACCAAAACGCGGGCGTCAAAGGGTTTGGCCTCGGCCAGCACCAGGTCGATGATGTCATAGAGACTGCGCTTACTTAACATCAGCCACACCTACCTTTACCTTTCTGAAGCGAGCAGGCGCCGAGCCATGCCCGACATGGGCCACCTGACCCGGCTCTCCCTTGCCGCAATTAGGGGTGCCAAACATCTGCCAGTACTTCTCGTTGGCCACTCCGTCGCAGCTGTTCCAAAACTCTGGGGTAATGCCGGTGTAGATTGGATTGCGATAGATCTTGCCGGTGAGCTTCCCGCCCTTAATTTCTGACGCCATTTCGCAGGCAAACTGAAAGTTGAGCCTCTTGTCGTCAATGCTCCAGCTCTTGTTGGCCGAGAGCAAGAGGCCGTCCTCGACTCCGGCGATCAGCTCGTTAAGCTCAAAGTCGCCCGGCAGCAAGTTGATATTGGTCATGCGTACGATGGGTATGCGCCGCCAACCGTCAGCGCGAGCGGTGCCGCTTGACTCTTGCCCGAGCACCGCGGCGGTGTCGCGTGAGGAAACAAAGCCTTGAAAAATTCCCTGCGTAATGATGGGCGTGGACTGGGCCTTTACTCCCTCATCGTCGTAGCCGAAGGTGCCCAGGCCTCCGGGCACGGTGGCATCGGCGACGACGTTAACGTGCTTTGAGCCGTACTGAAAGCCCACCATGGCGGGATTCAAAAAGCTAGTTCCGGCATAGCCTGCCTCGTAGCCAAACACTCGGTCCAGCTCGATGGGATGACCGATGCTCTCGTGGATTTGCAGGGTCAACTGCGAGCCGTCGATGATGAGGTCAAACAGACCGCTGGGGCATTCCTCCGCCGCGATGAGCATGGCCGCCTCGCGGGCTACCCGTGGGGCATTTTCCACTAAACCCATGGCGAGGACAAACTCGTAGCCGGCGGTGGCAAAGTTGCCGCGGAACGAGTTGGGGTAGGTGCGCTTTTGCATCTCCTTTGGGCTGACGGCGATGGCCTCTATACCGCCGCCTGATTCGTAAAGGGTCTGGGTTATAACTGAGCCGTCGGTGTCCATAAAGAGCTTTTCTTCGCGGCGAAAATCCATATTGCCCACGGTCTTAAACAAAGTGGGGGCCGCCTCGCGCATGGCCGCTTCGGCGCGAAAGAGCAGGTCTAGTTTTTCGCTCTTAGGCACGGTGAAGGGGTCGATGCCCACCTTAGTCGCGTAGTGGTCCACCACCGCCTCCTTGGGGGAAAGACGCACCGGCTGCCGCTGGGCCACCTGGCTGGCCTTGGCGATGCGCAGAGCCTCGAGGGCGGTCTGCTCCATGTGCTCAAATTCCTGCGAGGCGGCAAAGCCGAGGCTGCCCAGAGCTACTACCCTCACTCCGTAGCCTTTGGTGCGATTGGTGCTCAAATTCTGTACCTTGCCATTTTCGGTAGAAATGCCCTCCTCGACAATTTCACTCACCCTAATGTCGGCATAATCGACGCCCGCTTGCTTTAGCCTCTCTAGGACTGTCCGTATTTGTTCCTGCAATGTACGCCCTCCTTTACTCGTTAGTAGTCATATATTCGACAGATAGAGAGATTTCCCTCTATGCTTTGGCAACCGAAAGAAATCCTAGTTACCTAAAAGAGGCAAGTCCATTTTTAAAAGCTGCCAATGTCTCCGGCGTTTCATCCAGCCAGTAGCGCCGTGCCGGGATGGTGCCATGAAAGTCGGCATGGTTCCACCAGATGGCGACGCTGATGCGGGGGTAGCGGTGCATATTAGAGAGTGCCTCATTGATCCACGCCACCTTGTCTCCGCCCACTGAATTAGAGGCAAACTCGGTGATCATCAAAGCCTTGTGGGGGAACAGGGCATTGTAACTGGCGTAGAGGGGGTCGTAGATCTCGCGGAAACCACGCCACTTTTCGCCGGGGTAGTAGGTGCCGGCATTGTACCCGGTCAGCCCCACGATGTCCACATAGGCGTCGCCCGGGTAGTAGAGGAGTTTGTCATTCCACTTGAAAGGGGGATAGCTGCCGTCGTGGGGGTTCCACACCCAGAGCACATTATTTGCGCCTTCCTCGGCAAAAAGGCGGTACAGGTAGTGGTAGGCGGCCACATAGAGACTGGCGTCCTTGCTGCTATGGTAGGCCGAATATACGCACCAGTCGCCATTCATCTCATTGTTAAAGCGAAACAACACGGGTTGCCCAAAGTCGGCTACATCGCGGGCGTACTGCCTGAGCCAGGCATCATGGTGCCCGGAAAGGAGGGCGTAGGTGAGGGGCAGAGCTCCCCCCAAGCGCGGAACAAAGGTTTGCAAAGTCAAAACCGGTATGCGGCCTTCCTTGGCGGTATGAGCCAGACGCGCACCCGGCATCCCCGAAGAAAAGTCACTGTAAAGCAAAATATAGCGAAAGAAGTAGTCTAGGCGCTGCTCAAGGCGATGCAGGACAGAGGGGTCGCCGGGGAAGCTCGGCTCAAACAACCCCCATGCTTGTCTGTTACGGTTGGTTAATTGGCTGAGTAGCTCCTCCGCTGCAGGGGAGAGAGCGGCCGCACGCTGGGCAGCCCTCGGCAGCACCACAGTGGGGGCCTCGCCACCGGCCGGAATCGGCCTAAAGTAATGCACCATGGCCGGAACAATCCGCTCCAGCTCGCGCAACTCCTTGGCTTGAAAAAAGAGGCTGTAGGTGAGGCGCGGGCCCGAAACGATATCCACCGAGGCGTAGTAGGGCATGTCGTTGGCTACCTTAACGAGGGATGGCCGCCTCCACCACAATTGATGGACGGTGCGGGCATGGATGGTCGATACGCCGCGGCGGATGATGCGCACCGGGTCGCCGCCGGAAAGGATAGGTGCATTGCTGTAGCTGATATAAGTGTCGGCGTTAGTCTTTCTCTCCACAAAGATTTGGACCTGCGCCTTTTCGCTGCGGAGCAAAGTGCGGACGGCGGCCAGACCTAGGTCGGGGACCATCTCGGTGGGATACTTGAGGGTAAAACCTTCTTCGAAGTTGGTAAAGATATGGAAATTAGGGCTCGACGGTCTGGCGACAATGGGCGGTCTCACCGGCTCGGCAATTTTCTTGGGTTGGGTACAACCCGAAAAAACGAGAGTAATCAGCACAATGACCAATATTATAAAATTCCGCACAAAGGCGCCCCTTTCTCTGCATGTCTGGATTATAACACGCTATCAGGGGCTTTTGTGCAGTTAGAGAGGGGATGGATTGGCCGTCAAACCGGTGGCAAGAAGCGGTAGAGGGGGCTTTTTTCATCAATGAGGGAGCGCAGCATGGTGAAGGGGATGGGGAACTCTGGCAGACCGACATAGTATGGGGTATACTCATAGGTAGCAAAATAGATGACTAAATTGTCCTCACGCAAAAAATAAGGCTGATTTGGCTTGATTTGGTTAAACTCAGCGATGAGCGGGAGGTCGCGCTCCTTGATTTGGCGCTTAATCTCCTCACTGATTGGCGTTATGTAGTCAGCGCCCGGTCGAAACAGTTCCGCGAGACGGTAGTTATGGCCACTCTGGACATTCATCGTTACGCTATCGCGCAAGGTGAGACCATGGGCCGCCTGACGGCGATAAGCGTAAACATTCATCACGATGCTCAAAATGCCGCTGGCACTCAGCTCAGTAACATTGTCCCCCCAGACGGAGACATCACGCCGCCCATACTCCTGCAGGCGAAGCAACTCTCTCACTTTGCGCCGCAACAGTCTGTTCATGCGCACCCGACCCCGTTTATGGCGCACGGCGGTTACCTGTGGGTACACCACGGCGCTAATCAGCGAAAAATCCATGGCCCTCTCTCCTTTACCTTGTGAAGTGGTATCAGCATATGCCTTAGAGGGGAAGAGGGTTCGAGGGTAGAAGTAGCCACTAGAGAGCACTTGTGAGGTGCTTCACATTTAACACTGAGAGAGAGAAGGTTTTGATTATGGTCAAGAAAATCGTTGTACCGCTACTTGCCGTGCTACTGCTGGTGCTTTCGCTCACGGCCTGCGCCCCGCGACAGCCGCTTATTTTAGCAACCACGACCAGCACGGTGGACTCCGGCTTACTGGAAGTCCTAGTTCCCCTGTTTGAAAAGGAAACAGGGATTACCGTACAGACCGTGTCCGTAGGCACGGGCAAGGCCTTAGCCATGGGCGAGCGGGGCGAAGCCGATGTCCTCTTGGTGCACTCCCCGGAAGCAGAGCAAAAGCTTGTCGCGAGCGGAGCAGTCATCAACCGTCAGTACGTCATGTACAATGATTTTGTCATTGTCGGTCCAAAGGCTGACCCGGCCGGGGTGCGCGGCGGTGGCGATGCAGGGGCGGCCTTAAGGAGCATTGCCGAAAAACAGAGTCCCTTCGTCAGCCGGGGCGACGACTCCGGAACCCACAAAAAAGAGTTAGCCCTCTGGGCGCAGGTAGCCGTAGCGCCAGCCGGGCAATGGTACATTGAGTCGGGAACCGGCATGGGCCAGACCTTGTCGATAGCCGATGAACGACAGGCCTATGTGCTGACTGATCGCGGCACTTTTCTCGCCCACCGCGCCAATTTAACGCTAGAGATATTAGTGGTGGGGGACCCCGCACTCATGAACCCCTACCATGTCATGCAGGTAAACCCGGAGCGCTTTCCCAAGGTCAACGCCAGAGGGGCGGCTCGCTTCGTTAATTTTATGCTCTCGACCCAAGCGCAAAAGGTTATCAAAGAATTCGGGGTAGAAAAACATGGCGAGCCATTGTTCTTCCCAGCGGTTACCGGGAGATAGATATTTTTTCAACTTGACTTTGTTCGCTTTAGGATGCACAATTGTGCAAACCGAATGTTTTGCTTTGGCCGCGCTATGCGGGGAGTTAGCGGTGCCCTGAACCTGCAATCCGCTGTAGCAGGGCAGAAGCCTGTTTTGAGGCCTTCATTTGTGGTGTTTGCCCTTAGTAAGTGGTGTTGACAAGTGGGTCCGACGCAACAAAAATTCATGAACCCCGTCAGGTCCGGAAGGAAGCAGCGGTAAGTGGACACTTTTGTGTGCCGTCGGGTAGCCTGCTTCGAGCTAACTGCTTTGGTTACAACCGGAAGTGATTGTCGAAGACAGGGCGCGGCCATTTATTGTGGCCGGGACATTATGTCCCGGCTTTTTCGTAACTAAGCAGGGAATTGCTTAGCCGATGGGAAATATAAAAGTGGGCTGAAGATTGTTGGGAGGTGTGGCGTTGGCATACCAGACATTGTATCGCGAGTGGCGTCCGACAGCGCTAGCCGACGTGGTTGGTCAGGAACATGTAAAGAGGACGTTAACTAACATGCTTAAGGCGGGTCGCGTACCACATGCCTTGCTTTTTGCAGGCCCTCGCGGCACAGGCAAGACCAGCGTCGCCAAGATTTTCGCGCGCGCTGTCAATTGTGAGGTGGGGATAACGCCCGAGCCCTGCTTGGCCTGTTCGTCGTGTGTGGGCATTGGGCAAAACACCAGCCTAGATGTTTTTGAAATAGATGCCGCCTCGAATCGGGGCATCGATGAAATTCGCGAACTTAGGGAAAACGTCAAGTATGCTCCAAGCAAATCGCGTTACAAGGTCTACATAATAGATGAAGTACATATGCTGACGCCCGAGGCTTTTAACGCCTTGCTCAAGACTCTCGAGGAGCCACCATCTCATGTTCTGTTTGTTCTGGCCACCACCGAGCCCCACAAATTGCCCGCAACCATCATCTCGCGCTGCCAGCGCTTTGATTTTCGCCGTATCCAGGCCGAGGCCATTGGCGAGCGAATTAGTCAAGTGGCCAATGCTAAGGGAGTCGAGATCGCCATTCCCGCCAGACGACTCATTTCTATCCAGGCCAGTGGGGCCATGCGCGATGCTTTGGGCATACTTGAGCAGTGCATAGCGCACATCGGGCCGGGTGGGCGCATCGACTTGGAGCATGTTGAAAATGTGACCGGGAGAGTGCCGACGGAGACTTTTTTGCGCCTCTTAGAAGCTTTGACCAAGGGTGATTTGGCGGTAGTTTTGGCAGAGCTGAACGAAGAAATTTCTCGTGGGCGCGAAGCTCAGCAACTTCTTTCCTCCTATATCGCCACTCTGCGCATCCTCCTGTTAGCGGCGCATTCTCCGCCCTTGCTAGTCGATCTTGGTTACGAGCCCGCCCAAGTCGCGTCATTCGCGGCCATAGCCAAGGCCATGGGGTCAAGTATCGCCCCGGTGATTGAGTCGGCCTTAACCACCGAAAGCGAACTCCGATACGGAGCACACCAACAACTCAGTCTAGAAGTGATGTTTTTGAAGCAGTCCGGCATTATGACCGGTAAGACGGGCTTTGTCCCGGCAAGAGAAGAACCCGTGATCAATGAGAATAGCCCCGAACGCCCAGAATATATCACTCGCAAGAAGCCTGTACCCGTAAAGCAGGAAGAAGTTGAGCCGCTGCCTGTGAGTACAACCGCCAGCGGGAGCGTAGCCTTATTGCTTAGGGCTTGGCCAGATGTTCTAAAAATAGTCAAGCAAAAAGCCCCACTTACTGGGGCCACCCTCGGTGCGGTCACTCCGCTGCGCATGGAGGGGAACATCGTCATACTGCAGATGAAAGATAACAATGTGCACACTTTTAAGCGTTTGAACGCGGCTAGTGAACTCGAACAAGTGGCACTAGCGTTCGCTAAAGTCATGAATATGGTCGTAGAGGTGCAGATTAAAATGCCAGGTAGCGAGCCCAACACAGCACCCTTGCAGCACGAGGAGCAGATAAAGCAGGTGCTCGAGATATTTCAGGGCACCATAGTAGAAGACAATTAGTACGAGGGGGAATATACATGGGAAATATGAAGGACATGATGAAGGCCGCCCAAAAAATGCAGGAGCGTATGCTCAAAATGCAGGAAGAGCTCAACGAACGCACCATTGAAGCGAGCGCAGGAGGCGGCATGGTCAAGGCAGTGGTGACCGGAGGCAAACTAGTCAAGGAAATCATAATTAATCCCGAGGCCCTGGATCCAAATGACATCGAGATGCTCCAGGATTTAATTATCATCGCTGTTAACGAGGCCTTGCGCAAATCAGAGGAGATGGTCAATGCGGAAATGGGCAAGGTGACGTCGGGGCTAAAGTTGCCACCTGGCCTCTTTTAGTGCCTCGTGCATAGTTACCCCCAGCCGATTCTCAAATTGATCGCGGAGTTGGCCCGTCTGCCCGGTATCGGGCCCAAGACAGCGCAACGCCTAACCTTTTACTTATTATCGCGTGAAAAAGCACAGATAGCGGAGCTGGTTCTGTCCATTGCCGAAGCGAAGGAGAAGGTGGGTTACTGCCAGCAGTGCTTCAACTGGGCCGTTGGAGGATTATGCCCCTTGTGCCAACAGTCCGGGAGAAAGGAAGAACTGCTATGCGTTGTCCAGGACCCGCGTGATGTGGCGGCCATTGAGCGCACGCATGACTTTCGGGGCCTCTACCATGTCTTGCACGGGGCGATCTCACCGATGGATGGTATCGGCCCGGAAGAGCTAAAAATACGCGAACTACTATATCGCCTAGAAAGAGGCACCGTCAGAGAAATCATTCTGGCCACTAACCCCAACATCGAAGGGGAAGCCACCGCCCTGTACTTGGCGCGCTTGATAAAACCCCTAGCAATTAAGGTGACGCGCTTGGCGCATGGTCTACCTGTCGGTGGCGATCTGGAATACGCCGACGAGTTGACCTTAGCCCGGGCCATAGAAAACCGCCGCGAAGTATAGAACATAGAATGCATACAACAAAAATAGGCAATACTCCTTCTAGAAAGGCGAAGGAGGGTTTGCCGTGCCAAACAATTTTTTTGTCAATATGATAAATACGCTAGGGAATGGCATTGGTGGGGCGAGTATGTCGGACGATGAAAAATCGACCGCTGATATGCTCGCCCTGATTGACAATGCTCATAAAGAATGGTTGGCCGCGCAGCAGTATTTTGACCATGTTTCTGAACTAGACCTAATTGACCATGCCGTATATGTCAGTCAAGCGGCGGAAAAGCGCTACATGTACTTACTCAAACAGGCTCGTAGCCAAGGCCTAAACTCATCAGCATGCCTCCTAACTCCTGCGAATAAGCTTTAAGGAGGAGGGGGAGTATATGGGCCAGTGGGGAGATTTTCTTAATGTAAACACAGTCATTGCCGGACTTTTTTTGGTGGTTTTGGCGTACATGGTGGCTAGAGCCTTGGTAGTGCCCGTGAAGTACCTGTTGAGATTGGCTGGTATGGCTGCATGGGGGGCGTTACTGGTACTGCTCATGAACGTCACCGGACAGTTCTTTTTTACCTCTGTGCCGGTTAACCCCTTTACAGTGTTGCTCGCGGGGTACTTTGGTCTACCTTGGGCCTTTGTACTGGTGGGGGTTACACATGTGTTGCGCTAACCTGTAGATACTCAAGGCATATTTCGGCGAGCATGGCCATGCCGACCGGTATGGCATCCTCGTCAAAGTTGAATTTGGGATGATGAATGGGATAGTGGCAGCCCTTCTCAGCGTTTAAGGCCCCTAGGTAAAAGAAACAGGCGGGCACCCTTTCGGCAAAGTAGCTAAAGTCCTCGCCGCCCATCGAAGGATGGGTAGCGCGCAGGGTGTTTTCTGGTCCGAGGACTCTTTGGCTTACCTTTTCGGCCAGGTTGGTCATGTCGCGGTCATTGATGAGGACGGGGTAGCCCATCTCGTAAGAGAATGTGTATTCGGCGCGCAGGCTCTCGCACGTTCCCCTGATGACGCGCTCAATGCGCATAGGCATGGTGGCGCGTATTTCGGGGGACAGGGTGCGCACGGTACCCTTGATGATAACCTCATCGGCGATGACATTTTCGCGGTAACCCCCATTGATAGTTCCCAGACTTAAGACCACTGCTGATAGAGGGTCAATTTCTCGACTCACGATCGTCTGCAGAGCGACTATGACATGGCCGGCGGCGACTACCGCATCTACCGAGAGATGGGGATGCGCGCCGTGTCCACCCTTGCCGCGCACGACAATGGTGATGGTGTCAGGGGCCGCACACACCGGGCCCTCGCGCAGGGCAATTTGACCGGCATGCACCACAAAGGTGCCTAGGTGGAGGCCAAAAATCGCATCCACGGTGGGATTTTCTAGGACTCCCTCGTTAATGAGGGGCATGGCTCCCCCGGGCCCTTCCTCAGCCGGTTGAAAGATGAGCTTCACATTCCCCGGAAAATCATTGTTCGTGGCCAGTAACTTGGCTGCACCTAAGAGGATGGCGGTATGGCCATCGTGGCCGCAGGCATGCATGAGGCCGGTGGTGGTAGATACGTACTCATGGTCCGCCTGCTCGGTGATCGGCAGAGCATCCATATCGGCCCGCAAGGCTATGGTCTTGCCGGGTCTCTGGCCGCTGATAGTGGCGACAACGCCAGTGTTGGCCATTATTCGCGGGACAAGCCCCAGTTTGGTCAAGTAATCGGCGACTAATTGCGCGGTGCGATGCTCCGCAAAACCCAGTTCCGGGTTTTTGTGCAGATCTCTTCTTATAGATACGATCTCCGGCGCTAATGCCTGCGCTTGGGCGAGTAATGGCGACATACCTAACCTCCTTAAATTCTCTGTGCTTATCATAACAGAAACGCTTGCATCTGAGGAAGAAGTCATGCTATAGTAACGGAGCGTCCTCAAGCGAGCCAGTGTCCGATACAGAACAATCGGTTCTGCAAGAAAATGACATAAAATTGCTTGTTGACGAAGTAGATTGAGCGTGGTATGATTACAAACGTCGCCGCGAACAACGGCAAAAACTTGAGCCTTGAAAACTGAACAATGCAGACGAGCAGTCAAGACACTTTAGGCGCGAGCTTGAGTAGTTGAGATTGCAGTGATGACGTTGGCATGCGCGAGCATGCTGACAAAACAAAAAAATGTAACTTCGAAGCGAGCCAATCGCTTTTCGGTAAGAATTTATCGGAGAGTTTGATCCTGGCTCAGGACGAACGCTGGCGGCATGCCTAATACATGCAAGTCGAGCGAACTAGAAGTTAGAGATTAGAGGTTAGAGATTAGATTGAGGGTAGACTCCTTCGGTCCAACTTCTAATTTCCAACCTCTAACTTCTAGTTAGCGGCGGACGGGTGAGTAACGCGTGGGCAACCTGCCTTAAAGACTGGGATAACATCCTGAAAGGGGTGCTAATACCGGGTGTGATCTACTGACCGCATGGTTGGTAGAGGATAGGAGTAATCCGCTTTAAGATGGGCCCGCGTCTGATTAGCTAGTTGGTAGGGTAACGGCCTACCAAGGCGACGATCAGTAGCCGACCTGAGAGGGTGAACGGCCACACTGGGACTGAGACACGGCCCAGACTCCTACGGGAGGCAGCAGTCGGGAATATTGGGCAATGGACGAAAGTCTGACCCAGCAATGCCGCGTGAGTGATGAAGGTCTTCGGATCGTAAAACTCTGTCTTTGGGGACGAAGAAAGTGACGGTACCCAAGGAGGAAGCCCCGGCTAACTACGTGCCAGCAGCCGCGGTAATACGTAGGGGGCGAGCGTTGTCCGGAATTACTGGGCGTAAAGGGCGAGTAGGCGGCTTGACAAGTCAGATGTGAAATACCAGGGCTTAACCTTGGTACTGCATTTGAAACTGTCAGGCTTGAGTACAGGAGAGGAAAGTGGAATTCCCAGTGTAGCGGTGAAATGCGTAGATATTGGGAGGAACACCAGTGGCGAAGGCGACTTTCTGGACTGTAACTGACGCTGAGGCGCGAAAGCGTGGGGAGCAAACAGGATTAGATACCCTGGTAGTCCACGCCGTAAACGATGAGTGCTAGGTGTAGAGGGTATCGACCCCTTCTGTGCCGCAGTTAACACAATAAGCACTCCGCCTGGGGAGTACGGTCGCAAGACTGAAACTCAAAGGAATTGACGGGGGCCCGCACAAGCAGCGGAGCATGTGGTTTAATTCGACGCAACGCGAAGAACCTTACCAGGACTTGACATCCCTCGCTATAGGCGGAAACGTCTAGTTCCCTTCGGGGACGAGGAGACAGGTGGTGCACGGTTGTCGTCAGCTCGTGTCGTGAGATGTTGGGTTAAGTCCCGCAACGAGCGCAACCCCTATTCTTAGTTGCCAGCGTAAAGACGGGCACTCTAGGGAGACTGCCGGTGTAAACCGGAGGAAGGCGGGGATGACGTCAAATCATCATGCCCCTTATGTCCTGGGCTACACACGTGCTACAATGGGCTGTACAAAGGGAAGCGATACCGCGAGGAGGAGCAAATCCCATAAAACAGCTCTCAGTTCAGATCGTAGGCTGCAACTCGCCTACGTGAAGATGGAGTTGCTAGTAATCGCCGGTCAGCATACGGCGGTGAATGCGTTCCCGGGCCTTGTACACACCGCCCGTCACACCACGAAAGTTGACAACACCCAACGTCGGTGAGCTAACCGCAAGGAGGCAGCCGCCTAAGGTGGGGTTGATGATTGGGGTGAAGTCGTAACAAGGTAGCCGTATCGGAAGGTGCGGCTGGATCACCTCCTTTCTAAGGAGCACTCTAGAACAGGTATGAGTATTTGTTCTGAACTTCGGTTCTGACCTCTGACCTCTTGCCTCTCACTTCTAGATATCCTAGGTCGATTCATCCGTCTGCAATTGTTCAGTTTTGAGGGTTCATTTATGAACTCCTCTTTCCTGCACCTTGAAAACTAAACAGTGGAGAAGATGAATAATCATTCATCGGAGAAAAATGCGCGTTATTAGGATAATCAAGCTAATAAGGGCGTACGGTGGATGCCTTGGCGCCAGAAGTCGAAGAAGGACGCAGCGAGCTGCGAAAAGCCTCGGGGAGCCGCAAGCAGGCTTTGATCCGGGGATATCCGAATGGGGGAACCCACATGGAGTGAACTCCATGTATCCCATACTGAACAAAATAGGTATGGAGAAGACAACCGGGGGAACTGAAACATCTAAGTACCCCGAGGAACAGAAAGAATCATTGATTCCCTGAGTAGTGGCGAGCGAAAAGGGAAGAGCCCAAACCAGTGTGACTTATAGCCTGACAGCGTTGTCATACTGGGGTAGTGGGAGTTTTCAGAGGAAGTGTCAGTTTCCTCACGGAGTAAGAAACTCGGGAGTTAGGCGAACCGGTCTGGAAAGACCGGCCATAGAAAGTAAAAGCCTTGTAGCTTAAAACCCCCGAGCTCCGGAAGACCACCCAAGTAGGGCGGGGCACGTGAAACCCCGTTTGAATCCGGGAGGACCACCTCCTAAGGCTAAATACTCTCTGGCGACCGATAGTGAAGCAGTACCGTGAGGGAAAGGTGAAAAGCACCCCGGGAGGGGAGTGAAATAGTACCTGAAACCGTATGCCTACAAGCAGTTCGAGTCCGATGCACTCAATTCGTTGAGTGCCGGATGAGAGCGTGCCTATTGAAGAATGAACCGGCGAGTTACCTTAAGTAGCAAGGTTAAGCAGAAGATGTGGAGCCGAAGCGAAAGCGAGTCTGAAAAGGGCGTTAAGTTACTTGAGGTAGACCCGAAACCGAGTGATCTACCCATGTCCAGGGTGAAGCGGAGGTAAGACTTCGTGGAGGCCCGAACCCACTAGCGTTGAAAAGCTAGGGGATGAGGCGTGGGTAGCGGAGAAATTCCAATCGAACTCGGAGATAGCTGGTTCTCCCCGAAATAGCTTTAGGGCTAGCCTTGCAGCAAGAATCCGGGAGGTAGAGCACTGATTTGGCTAGGGGCCGTTTAGGTTACCGAACCTTGTCAAACTCCGAATGCCCGTGATTTGTTTTGCAGGAGTCAGACCACGAGTGCTAAGATCCGTGGTCAAGAGGGAAAGAGCCCAGATCATCAGCTAAGGTCCCAAAGTACGAGCTAAGTGGTAAAGGATGTAGAGTTGCCTAGACAACCAGGATGTTGGCTTAGAAGCAGCCACTCATTTAAAGAGTGCGTAATAGCTCACTGGTCAAGTGGCTCCGCGCCGATAATCTAACGGGGCTCAAGCTCGTCACCGAAGCTATGGTTTGAGAGGTGAGAGGTGAGAAGTTAGAAGTGGGAGAGAGTGAGATACGCTCGTTCCACGATCTAAGAGTGTACCAGAGAGGGTATCAGTTGGCCTTGCTGGTGCACGAGATGGCTAGAACATTACCCACCCCCGAGAAGTTTGAACTAGGAGCACAGTTAAGAAGGGCAGCAGTCTCTATCCCCGCGAATATCGCCGAGGGGTATGGACGTAAGAACTCGGTCGCCGAGTTCAAGCACTTTTTGCGCAATGCTCTAGGATCAAGTAATGAGATGCAAGTGTTAGTACAACTTGCCATTGATTTGGGGTGGAAGTAAGTTCTCACATCTAATTTCTCACATCTCACCTCTCAGAGGTAGGGGAGCGTTCCGTACACGTTGAAGGTATACCGTGAGGAGTGCTGGAGAGTACGGAAG
>Ga0208100_100014_pt1 | contig 95441 bp, 77 predicted proteins | sample SubbioR11_8A_Aug_FD_184817 | JGI IMG/M metagenome (GOLD analysis project Ga0208100, IMG submission 184817) | Serpentinite rock and fluid subsurface biosphere microbial communities from McLaughlin Reserve, California, USA - CR11_8A_Aug (SPAdes) | ecosystem: Environmental > Terrestrial > Deep... | reverse complement strand
GCACATCAACCTGACCGGTGATTACCTCTGGCGCAGCAGCGCCAAGATCGGCGCGGGCAAGTTCAGGCCGCTGCGGCCGCTGCAACCGGCTTAGCGTGCTTTATTTTCCGTTTTCTGAGACGACCCCTTCTTGGGATGAAACCGGCTGCCTGCGCATGGTCGCCTTGGCGCACGAGCTGCATGAGAATGGCGTGGCGCTGGTGCTGTGTGGGGTGCGCGGTTTGGCGGTGCAGCGCATGACCGGGATGCACACCCACCCCGACCTCGATCGCGCCCTCGAATGGGCCGAAGACCAGATTCTGGCCAACCGGCCGGCAGAGTTGCAAGCGCAGCCGGAGCAGGCGTCGGCGCTGGGGGAGTTGGGGGCTGAATTAACCGCCACCCAGTCTGTGGCGCTGCAGGCCCGGATGCGCAGCCTGCGCTTTGCCCCCGGGGAGACCATCATCCGCCAGGGCGATCTGGACCGCACCCTGCTGTGGGTCCAAGCCGGCACGGTGACGCTCTCCACCTCTGAGGTGCCCGATCAAGGGGTGCGCTTGTCGGTGATCGGTGCCGGGGCCGTGTTTGGCGAAATGGCCTTCCTCAACGGCATGGCCCGAACCGCCTTCGCGCACGCCGGCAGCGACGGCGCGGTGCTCAATACCCTGAGCTGGGAGCAGTTTCAGGCCTGGCGCCAGAGCGATCCCGAGGGCGCGTTGCTGTTCGTCACCGCCTTGGCGCGCATGGGCATCCGGCGCCTGGGGGCGACCTCGCGCGAGCTGCGCGCAGCGATGGAGTGATCTGGCAGAGCTTCTCTAACGCCCCAGCAAAAAAACCGTGGGCAGCTCCAGCGGCAGGGCAGGGCGCTGCTGCTTCCAGACGCCCACGCGGGCGCTGTGGATGGCCTGTTGCGGCAGGTTCAAACCGACGCCCAAGGCCAGGCGCGTTTGGGCTTGCAGGCATTCGAGCAGACTCTGCAGCAGCGCCTGGTTGCGGTATGGGGTTTCGATGAAAATTTGCGTCTGGCCGCTGCGCAGGGCTAGGGCTTCGAGCTCGCGGATGCGCTGCGCCCGGGCACCGCTTTCTTGCGGCAGGTAGCCCACAAAGGCAAACTGCTGCCCGTTGAGCCCGCTGGCGGCCAGTGCCAGCATGAGCGAGACCGGCCCCACCAAGGGCACCACAGGCAAGCCCAGTTGGTGCGCGGCACGCAACACCGATGCACCCGGGTCAGCGATGCCGGGCATGCCGGCTTCGCTCACCAAACCGATGTCGTGCCCCTGCAAGGCCGGGGCGAGCAGGGCGGTGGCGTCGTGGCCGTCATGGGGGTCGTGATCGCCCTTTTTGTGCACCTGACGCGGCAGCTCGACAATCTGCTGGGCCTGCAATGGCTGCGCCAGCGGGAGCACGAGCCCGACGCGTTTCAGAAAGGCGCGCGTGCTTTTGGCGTTTTCGCACACCCAGTGCTGCAGGCGGGCGGCGGTTTGGATCGTGAGCAGGGGCAGGCTGTGCTCCAAGGGTGGGGCTGCGGCAGCCGCGTCCAGGCAGCCAAAATCGAGCGGTGTGGGCACCAGATACAAGGTGCCCATCGGCGTGCCGTGGGTGCTCATGGCAACTGCACCCCGGCGCCGCGCAGCAGGCGCGCGGTGTGGATCAGGGGCAGGCCGATCAGGGCGGTGGGGTCGTCGCTTTCGATGCGCTCCAACAAAGCAATGCCCAACCCCTCGCTTTTGGCGCTGCCGGCGCAATCATAGGGTTGTTCGGCCAGCAAATAGCGCTCGATTTCATCATCTTGCAGCACGCGAAACTGCACCCGCACCTGCGCCAAGGCGCTGGCGCTGTAGCCGCTGTCGAGGCAGAAAAGCGCCACCGCAGTATGAAAATGCACGCTTTGGCCGCTCATGGCCTGCAACTGCGCACGGGCGCGTGCGTGGCTGCCGGGTTTGCCCAGCGCCTGGCCCTTCAGTTCAGCCACTTGGTCGGAGCCGATCACCAGCGCCTGCGGATGCTGCAGCGCCACCGCCTGCGCCTTGGCCAGCGCCAGCCGCTGCGCCAGCGCGGCGGGGGGCTCGCCGAGCCGGGGGCTTTCATCGACGTCGGGCACGGCCACGCTGAAGGGCAGTTGAAAGCGCCCGAGCAACTCGCGCCGGTAGGGCGAGCTCGAGCCCAAAATCAGGGGGCGGTTCAATTTAGAAGGCCCCGAACAGGCTTGCCGCCACGATCGCCACCACCAGCGCGCCGATCGGGAACACCAGCGCGACCATGGCCAGATCGCCGTAAGACTGGCGGTGCGTCAGGCCGCAGATTGCCAGCAGTGTCACCACCGCGCCGTTGTGCGGCAGCGAGTCGAGGCCGCCGGTGGCGATGGTGGTGATGCGGTGCAGCACCTCGGGCGCAATCCCCGCCGCCGCCGCCATTTCCATGTACGTGCTGCCCAGTGTCGAGAGCGCGATGCTCATGCCGCCCGAGGCCGAGCCGGTGATGCCGGCCAAGATGTTGACCGCGATGGCCAGCGAGACCAGCGGGTTCTCGCCGCCCAGGCCCAGCACCCCCACGCGCACGATCTCGAAAGCGGGCAGGGCGGCGACCACCGCACCAAAGCCCACCAGCGAGGCGGTGTTGAAGATCGGCAGCACCGAGGCGTTGGCGCCGTCGTCGAGCGAGCGCGTGAGCGACGCCAGCCGTGCCCAGTTGGTGGCGACAAGCACCAAAATGGCGATCGAGAGCGCCAGAATGATCGACCACACGCCCAGCACCGAGGGCAAGCCGACGCCGCCGAAGCGCGGCTCGGCCAAGAAGGCCACATCCCACGAGGGAATGATGAAGGTCGAGAACAGCAGGTTGGCCACGATCACCACCACGATCGGCAACACCGCCAGCATAAAAGACGGCAGCGGGCGCTTGGGCGTGGTTTCTTTTTCGCAGGCCAAGTTGACCACGTCGTAACCTTCGCCGGCGCTGCGTTCGCGCATCGCTTTGTCGGCCGCAGGCAAGGCGTCGGGGTGGTCACCGTAGCCCTCACCGAGTGCGCGTGCGGCTGCGGCGCGGCGCATCAGCCACCACTGCCCGGCGCCAAACATGATCAAGGCCGCCAGGATGCCGATGCCGGGCGCGGCAAAAGGCGTGGTGCCAAAAAAGGGCATCGGGATCGCGTTTTGGATGGCGGGTGTGCCCGGCAGCGCCGTCATGGTGAAGGTGAAGGCCCCCAAGGCTATGGTCGCCGGGATGAGCCGCTTGGGGATGTTTTGATCACGAAACAGGCTGGCCGCAATCGGGTAGATGGCAAAGGCGACCACGAACAGCGACACGCCGCCATAGGTGAGGATGGCGCAAGCCAACACCACTGCCAAAATGGCCTGCCCGCCGCCCAATTTCTCCACCAGCCCCTGCGCGATGGCCTTGGCCGCGCCGCTGTCGTCCATCAGCCGCCCAAAAATTGCACCCAGCAGGAACAGCGGAAAGAACGAAATGATGAAGCCACCCGCCGAGCCCATGAACACCTGGGTGTAGAGCCCGAGCAGCGGCGCACCCGCAAACAGCGCCGCCAACAGGGCACACAGCGGGGCCAGCAACAGCACCGATACGCCGCGATAAGCCAAAAAAATCAGCAGCCCGAGCGCGAGCACAACACCCAGCAGCCCGATCATGCCTCAACTCCTGGGCCGCCTGGGCCGATTGCTTGGCGCATTGGGCCGATTTGTTGCTTAACTGACATGGCATGAACCTTTGGAAAGTGGTGCTGCGCGGTATCCTAACACGGGAATGTTGCGCTGCATCAATCTTGTTGCGCGCACGCCTATCAAGGGGCGAACCCATGCGGACATGGCGCAAGCCAAGGTATGCTAAGAAGGCTGGGTGATGCGCTGGGTGCTTTGCTGCGGCCTTGAGATGTAAGTTTCGGCATCTTCTAAGCCTATGTTAGCCAATCCAGTTCCACAGCTCCAGCAGCGTGGCCCCGCCGGCGGTGAGCAGCAGGGCGAAATAGATCAAGGTCAGGCACAGCGCGAGGTAGCCCAGCAGCAGCGCCAGCCCGTCGCGCTGCATCATGCCGGCCGACAAAAAGATCACCGCCAGCGCCGGCAAGGTGTTGCTAAAGGGGATCAGGCCAAAGGGCATCATCAAGAGCAGGCCGGCAAACACCAGCGCCAGGTTGTTGCACAGCGTGGCGGGCCCATGGCTGCTCAGCCAGGGCCAGCGGTGCGGGCGGCTGAGGCGGTCGAGCCGGTGCAGCCAGACCACCGCGCGCTGCAAGCCGGCGCGCAGCGGGGCCGCTTCCAACTGGCGCTGCGCGATGCGCTGCGGCAGCCACGGCTTGCGCCCGACTGTGCGCGTCAGGCCGATGAGCACAATGGCCAGCCCAAAGACGGTGCTCACACCGGGGATGGAAACCGGCACCAGAAAAATCAGCGACAAAAAGATGGTGAGCAACATCAGGCTGTCGGGGCCCACGGCCTCGACGATGTCGTGCAGGCTCAAACGGGTTTCGGGCAGCGCAGTGAGCACGCGCTCGATGTGCTCGACCAAGGTTTCGGGGACGGCAGCGCTGGCGGCAGCGGCTTCTTCATTTAACATAATACACATTGTGGAACATTTATCGGGACCGGGCAGCGCGCAGCCGCTGTGGCCGCGCTCGCCCAGCACAGTCCCCGATTATTCCGGAATGCGGTCTTGCTCTTGCTCGCGCTGGCGCATGCCACGCTTGAGCGCGGCATAAGCCGTCCACAGCAGCAAGGCGGCGCACAAGGCCAGCACGGTGGCGCTGATCGGGCGCTCGATGAAGGTGCTTGGGTCGCCGCGCGACAGCAGCAAGGCGCGGCGCAGGTTTTCTTCCATCATGGGACCGAGCACAAAGCCCAGCAACAAGGGCGCGGGCTCGAAGCGCAGCTTGAGCAGCAAATAACCCACCACGCCCAGCCCGGCGGTCATGTAGACGTCGAACACGTTGTTGTTGACGCTGAACACCCCCAGGCAGATGAAAACCAGAATGGCTGGGTACAGTATGTGATAAGGAATACGCAAAATCGACACCCAAACCCCCACCAGCGGCAGGTTCAGGATCACCAGCATGATGTTGCCGATGGCAAAGCTCACGATCAGGCCCCAGAACAGCTCGGGCTGCGCGGTCATGAGCATCGGGCCGGGCTGGATGCCGTGAATGATGAGCGCGCCCAGCATCAGCGCCATCACGGCGTCACCCGGAATGCCGAGCGAGAGCGTGGGCACGAAGGCGGTCTGGGCGGCGGCGTTGTTGGCGGCCTCGGGTGCCGTCACGCCTTCGATTGCGCCTTTGCCAAAGCGGCTCGGGTCTTTGGCAACGCGCTTTTCCACCGCATACGACATGAAGGCCGCGATGCTGGGGCCGGTGCCGGGCAAAGCGCCCATGAAGCCGCCAATGCCAGAGCCGCGCAGCATCGGATTCATCGATTGCTTCACATCCTGTCGGCTCGGCAGCATGGAGCGGAAACTTATTTTTTCCTTCACCGTGCCATCGCGCTTGAGGTTGATGGATGAGATGAGCTCGGCGATACCAAAGAGCGCCATCGCCAGCGCCACCAGGCTGATGGCGTCCATCAGCTCGGGGATGTCGAAATCGAAGCGCGGCACGCCAGAATTGACGTCGGTGCCCACGGTGCCCAGCAGCAAACCGAGCATGACCATCGCCAGCCCCTTGATGGGCGAACCGGCGGCCAGCGTGGCAGCAGCCACCAGCCCCAGCAGCATGATCGAGAAGTATTCAGCGGCCCCAAACAGCAGCCCGATTTCGGCAATGCCGGGCGCAAAAACGATCAGCGCTGCGATGCCCAGCATGGAGCCGATGAAGGAGGCGATGGTGGTCATGAACAGCGCCACCCCGGCCCGGCCCTGCTTGGCCATGGGGTAGCCGTCGAGGCAGGCCACGGCCGACGAAGGGGTGCCGGGCAGGTTGAGCAAAATAGAGGCGGTCGAGCCACCGTACTGGGCCCCGTAATAGACGCCGGCCAGCATCACGATCGCGGCCGTGGGCTCTAGGTGGAAGGTGATGGGCAGCAGCAGCGAGATCGCGGCCAGGGCACCGATGCCGGGCAGCACCCCGATCAGGGTGCCCAGAAACACGCCGATAAAGCAAAAGAGCAAAACTTCGGGTTGCAGCGCGGTCTGCAAGCCCAGCAACAGTCCAGATCCGATATCCATGGTGGGGTCTCCTTGTTATTGTGTTTTTTAGTGGCTCCAAGGCCAAGTCGGCAGGTTCATGCCCAGCCCCAGAATGAACACCACCCAAGTGACTGCGGCCACGCCCAAAGCCGTGAGGATGCGGGTTTTCCAGCCCACGGTCGAGAGCGACAGCGGCAGGGTCGAGACCAGCACCATCACCATGCTGGTCAAGAGCACGCCCAGGGGGCGCAGCAAAAAGGCAAACAGCAGCAGTGCGAGGGTGACGAAAAACAGCGCCTTGAAGTCGATCCCGAGCGGGCCGGACCCGGGGCGAAACAGGGCCGGCAGCGCGATCAGCAGGCCCAGCACGGCCAGCATCGAACCCAGCACGAGCGGGAAAAAGCCCGGCCCCTTGCGGCTCAACGCACCGATGTCCAGGTTCTGCCAGGCGTAGAGGGCGGCGAAGGTGCCGATGGCCAGCATAGCCAGGCCGCCGATGAGGTCTTGCAGGTCTTTGTTGAGCATGGTGTGGACTAGAAGTGGTCTCGGGTTTCGATGCTGCCCCGATTGGAACCGAAAATGGGCGGATGCGGCTTAAGTAATTGCACGTAAGGCCAGACCGATCTGCTGCGCGGGCCCTGTCCCCTGTCGCAAGGGTGCTTGCGCGGCCCCCTGCCCCCTTACCAGGTGCCGCTGCCCTGCTGCGCACGCACACTGGCGGCAATGGTTTCGGCCACGTCGGGGCGGCGCGCCAGCAGGGCAAAGTCGATGGCGCTGAGGCCTTGCTGGTTGCGCGCCAGCGGCTCGGCGCCTTCGCGCAGCAGCAGCTCGACGACCTCACGGCGGCCATAGTGCGCCGCCAGCATCAGCGGGGTGCTGGCGTTGGGCGAGCGCGCATCAATGAAGGCGTGGTGCTCCAGCAGCAAAGCGGTGATAGCCAGCGCCTGCGCGCCGTCGTGGCTGGCAGCGTAGTGCAGCGGCGTCCAGCCAGGGCGGTTGACTTGGGCGCCGCGCGCGATCAGCGCCTGCACCAGATCGAGGTGGCCACGGATGGCGGCTAGCATGAGCGCGGTTTCGCCCGCCGGGTTGCTGGCCTCCAGGTTGAGCGCCGGCTGCTCGATCAAATGGCGCGCCACGCGCAGCGAGTCGATCTGGATCGCCAGTGGCAGCGGCGGCACCAGATCGGGGTTGGGGGCATTGATGTCAAAGCCGCGCGCTTGCAGCCCGATGATCGGACCCACGTCGTCGCGGCTGATGGCCATAAAGAAGCGCTCGAAGGAGCCGGCTTGGGCCTGGGCTAGGCCAGATGCCATTGCAACTATCAGTGCGAAAACAATGATATGAAACTGTTTTTTCATGTGTTTTCTAGGGTTGTTAGCGGTCAGCGGCGCGTTGACTGGGCAAGTTCTCAAGCCTCTTGCAAAATCGCTTGAGGAGCGTTGATTTTGCTAAAGAGTTTGTAAAAATTTGCGGTTGTGGCCTGCCCCACTTGCCCGGATTCCAAACCCTTGATCGCCGCCAGTTGCTGCGCCACGAACGGCACGTAAGCGGGGGTGTTGAGCTTGCCGCGGTGCGGTGCCGGGGCCAGGTAGGGGCTGTCGGTCTCGATCAGGCAGCGCTCCAGCGGCACCATTTGCGCCACTGCGCGCAGCTCGGCGGCGTTGCGAAAAGTGATGATGCCAGAGAAGGAAATATAAAAACCCAGCTCCAGCACGGCCTGTGCCAGCTCGGCGCTTTCGGTGAAGCAGTGAAACACACCGCGTGCCGGGGCCAAGTGGGGCGTGGGGTCGGCGCCGGGAACGAAGCCGCCCTCCTCTTTGAGGATGGCGAGCGTATCGGCGGCGGCGGCGCGGGTGTGGATGATCAGTGGCAGCCCGCTGCTCCGGGCCGCGCGGATGTGCACCCGGAAGCGCTCGCGCTGCCACGCCATGTCGGCCACCGTGCGCTCGCCCAAGCGGTAGTAGTCGAGCCCGGTTTCGCCTATGCCCACCACACGCGGGTGCTGGGCGGCGGCCAGCAACTCGGCCACGCCGGGTTCGCGCACGCCTTCGTTGTCGGGGTGTACGCCCACCGTGGCCCACAGTTGCGGGTGCTGCTGCGCCAGCTCGAGCACGGCCGGAAAGGTTTCCAGGGTGGTGCTGATGCACAGTGCACCATCGACCCGGGCTTGGCGCATGGCGCTCAGGAGTGCCGGCAATTGGGAGCGCAACTCGTCAAAATCGAGGTGGCAATGGGAATCGATGAACATCCTCGGCCGGGTGCTTTCAAATGGTTTGGGTGGTGCGATCAGAGGCCAAATGGGCGCCGAGTATTTCTTCGATGCGGGCCTTGAGTTGCCTGGATTTTTCATCAGCCGGAAAGCGCACGCCTATGCCTTGGCTGCGGGCGTGGCCGGCCCCGGCAGGCGTGATCCAAGCCACTTTGCCGGCCACCGGGAAGCGCCGGGCTTCGTCGGGCAGTGTGAGCAAGACGTAAACATCCTGGCCCAAGCGGTATTCGCGCACCGAGGGCACGAAGATGCCACCCTCGGCAAACAGCGGGATGTAGGCCGCGTAGAGGGCGGCTTTTTCCTTGATCGACAACTGGATGACGGTGGGTCGGTTGGCCACCGGGGCTTCGGCTGTGCTCATGGGCGCGAGTGTAGCGCCTGGCGCGCGCGCAGCGCCCAGGCTTCTTGCAGCAAGGCGGCCTGAAAGGGGTGCTCGAGCGTGCGCGTGGCTTGCTGCAGGTCGCGCTGCCAGGCGCTGAGCGAGGTCAAAGTCGGCGTGGGCGGCAGGTCGGTGGCGGCAAAGAAGCGCGGCTCGGCTGCCACGGCGGCGGCCATGAGGTCGTGACAGAGCTGTTGCAGCAGCTCCATCTGCAGCGCCAGCGGCCACTCGCGCACAGGGCCGAAGTCGCCTGCCGCAATGCGTTTGGGCAGGCTGGCCCAGAGGGCGGCGTCGAGCCCGCGTTGCAGCCATTGGCGCGCGGCTTGGGGGCGGCCGCCGCTGGCGCGCCAAGCGGCCTGCAACTGCGGCGCCGACGTGCCGGGCGCGGCGACTTGCGCCAGCCACTCGAGCGCCTCGGGCTCGCTGGGCCAGGCCATTTGCTGCGTCAGGCAACGGCTGCGAATGGTGGCGGGCAGGGTGTGCGCGGCTTCGGTGCTAAGGATGAAGCGCAGCGCTGGGGGCGGTTCTTCTAGCGTTTTGAGCAGCGCGTTGGCCGATTCGGCGTTGAGCCGGTTGGCGGGGTGGATCAGCACCACTTTGGTGGCGGCGCGCGAGGCCGTGACCTGGCTGAAGGCCAGCGCAGCGCGCACCGGATCGACGCGGATGAACTGGCTTGGCTTGGCTTCTTTTTTGTCGATTTTGTCTTGGGTTTTGGGGTCCAGTGGCCAGCCGAGTTCGAGCGCCAGCAGCTCGGGCATGAGCACGAACAAATCCGGGTGCGTGCGCACCGCGATGGCGTGGCAACTGCTGCACACCCCGCAAGCCCCATGCTCGTTGGGGCGTTCGCACAGCCACGCTTGCGCCAGCGCCAGCGCCAGCTCGTATTGCCCCAAACCGGGCGGGCCGGCCAGCAACAGGGCATGGCTGCGCTGCTGGCGCAGGCTGACCAACTGGCGCTGCAACCAGGGCGCCAAGCTCATACAGACCCCGACGGCTGGTCCAGCAGGCCGCGCCGCTGGCACACCGCCCGCACCTGCTGCCACACCTGCTCCAGCGGCAGGCTGGCGTCGATGCGCTCGAAGCGCTGCGGGAACTGGGCGCAGCGCGCCGCATACCCAGCGGCCACGCGCTCAAAAAACGCTAGCGGCTCGGCCTCGAACTTGTCGGGCGCACGCGCCCCGGCTAGGCGGGCGGCGGCGGTGGCGGCGGGCAGGTCGAACCAGAGCGTGAGGTCGGGCTGACGCAGGGTGGATGCGGCTGGGCTGGCCTGCACCCACTGCTCCAGCGTCTGCAAGACCTGCAAATCGAAACCGCGACCAAAGCCCTGGTAGGCAAAGCTGGCGTCGGTGTAGCGGTCGCACAGCAGCACCTGGCCCTGCGCCAGCGCCGGTTCGATCACCGTGAGCAGGTGCTCGCGCCGGGCCGCAAACAGCAGCAGCGCCTCGGTCAGCGCGTCCATGGGTTGCGCCAGCAACAAGGCGCGCAGTTGTTCGGCCAGCGGCGTGCCGCCGGGCTCGCGCGTGAGCCGCACCACCCGGCCTTGGGCGCGCAGGGCCTGCGCCAAGGGTTCGATGTGCGAGGACTTGCCGGCCCCGTCTATGCCTTCAAAAGTGATGAAGCAGCCGCTGCGGTCGGGCGGCTGCGGGTGTGCGACAGGCGTCATGGGTGCAGCGTCATTGGTTCAGGATGTAGCGCCGGATTGCCACATTGTGCTCGGCGTAGGTGCGGCTGAAGGCGCTGGAGCCGTCGCCCCGGGCCACGAAGAACATGGCTGGCGTATCAGCCGGTTGCACCGCAGCCAGCAGCGCCGCGCGGCTGGGCATGGCGATGGGGGTCGGGGGCAGGCCGGCGCGGGTGTAGGTGTTCCAGGGCGTGTCGGTCTCCAAGTGGATGCGGCGCAAGCGTCCCTCGAAGCTGGGGCCCAGGCCATAGACCACGGTCGGGTCGGCCTGCAGCCGCATGCCGATGCGCAGCCGGTTGTTGAACACACCCGAGACCAGCGGGCGGTCGCTGGCTAGGCCGGTTTCGCGCTCAATGATGCTGGCCAGAATCAGCGCTTCGTCAGGGTTGCGCAGCGGCAGATTGGGGTGGCGTTGCGCCCAGGCCTGGGCCAGTTGCCGCTCCATGGCCTGCGCGGCCTGGCGCAGCAACGCCGAGGCCTTGCTGTTTTTGGGGTAAATATAGGTGTCGGGGAAAAAACGCCCTTCGGGGTGTTGGTGCGGCAGACCCAGAAATCGCATCAGCTCAGCCGGACTGGCCTGCTCGGGCAGGTCAAACTTCAGCGCGTCGGCCTGGCGCAGCGCTTGCAGCACCTGGTGGTAGGTCCAGCCTTCGAGCAAGGTGATGCGGCGCAGCGCCTGCTCGCCGGCCACCAGCTTGCGCAGCAGCTCGCGCGGGCTGGTCTGGGCGTCAAACTCGTAAGTACCGGCCTGCAGACGGTGCGCCTGGCCGGAGGCGCGAAACCACAAAAACAGCAGATCGGGCGAGGTTTGCACCCCGCTTTGCACCACCAGCCGCGCCACCCCGCGCGCGGAGGTGCCGGGCGCGATCGTTACATCGACCACGCCCTGCGCCTGCGGGGCCAAGGGCAGCGGGCGCTGCAGCCACCAAGCGGCCAACGCAGCCAGCAACACGGCGCTGGCCAACGCGGCCAGCAGCAACCATTTCAAGGTTCGGAACACGGATTTGCACCTCTGGGACAATCGAGGCCCGATCATAAGTGAGGCCCGCCCAGCGTGCCGCACCTCCCTTGCAGAACCACGAGTCGTGCCGTGCACGATGGAGCCCCCATGCCAGCCCCCCTGAATCCCGACCCCCAGCCAAACCACTCCCCTGCCAGCCACCCTGTCAACAGCACATACAGGGCTGTGGCCACGGACTTCGACCCCAGCGGCTGGAGCGGCCTGGCCCCCCTGCCCGCCTGGGGCCTGATCGCCGCCGAGGGGCCGGATGCGGCAAACTTTTTACACAACCAGTTGAGCAACGACTTTGCCCTGCTGGGCCAGACCGAGGCGCGGCTGGCGGCGCTGTGCAACGCCAAGGGGCGCATGCTGGCCTCGTTCATCGGTTTCAAGCGCGGCCCCGAGCAGGTGCTGCTGCTGTGTGCGCGCGACCTGTTGCCGCAAACCCTGCAGCACCTGCAGCGCTTCGTGCTGCGCGCCAAGCTGCGCCTGAGCGACGCCTCGGAGCGCTTCACCCTGTGGGGCGCGGTCGGGGCGGCGGTGGCGACCGAATTGCCCGTGCCCACTTGGAGCAAGCTCGACGCCGGGGCCCAGACTTGGGTGCGCTTGCCGGCTGCAGTGGGCTTGGGCCGGGCCTTGCTGTGCGAAGAAACGGCCACCGCTGCGTCGGCTGATGCGCCGACTGCCGCTGCCCAAGCCCAGGCCACCCCCCTGCCCCCGGCGCACTGGGACTGGTTGCAGGTGCGCAGCGCGGTGGTGCTGCTGAGCCAGCCGCTGAGCGAGCAACTGGTGCCGCAGATGCTCAATTACGAATCGGTGGGGGGTGTCAACTTCAAGAAGGGTTGCTATCCAGGGCAAGAAGTGGTGGCGCGCAGCCAGTTTCGCGGCACCTTGAAGCGGCGTGCCTATTTGGCGCACTGCGCCGCTGCCGCCCCCACAGCCGGACAGGCCGTGTATCACCCCGGCGACGCCGAACAGCCCTGCGGCGTCGTGGTGCAAGCGGACGCGCACCCCGCCGGTGGTTTCGACGCCCTGCTGAGCCTGCAAACCAGCGCCGCCGACGGCCAGACGCTGCACCTGGGCGCGCCCGATGGCGCCGCTTTGGCGCTGTTGCCCTTGCCCTACGAGCTGCTGGCCGATGTGTAACGGCGCCTGAAATGTGCCTGCTTGCCTTCGCCATCGGCCAGCGCGCCGACTGCCCGCTGCTGCTGGCGGCCAACCGCGACGAGTTCTGGCAGCGCCCCACCCTGCCGCTGGCGGCCTGGGCGCTGGACAACGGCCAGACCGTGTACGCCGGACGCGATCTGCTCGCTGGCGGCACCTGGCTGGGCTTTTCGGCTACTGGCCGGGTGGCCATGCTCACCAATGTGCGCGACGGCCAGCCCGAGCGTGCGGCGCGCAGCCGCGGCGAGCTGGTGACGCGCTGGCTGGCCGGGCCCGCTGCGGCGCCCGATGTGCAGGCCTTGCTGCAGCAGACCGACCCCAGCGCCTATGGCGGCTTTAACCTGGTGCTGGGCGACTGCCGCAGCGGCCACTGGCACTGGCTCTCGAACCGAACGCGCAGCGCGCAGCACGAAGGGACTGGCGCGGACAGCGCCGTCGCCCGCTTGCTGCCCCTAGCCTTACTCCCCGGCTGGTGCGGCGCGGCGCTGCCACCCGGCATTTATGGCCTCTCCAACGCCGCCCTCGACAGCCCCTGGCCCAAGCTGCTGCGCCTCAAGGCTGCGGTGGCCGCCGCGCTGCAAGCGCCGGCGTGCGGTGAACGCTGGCAGAACCAGCTGCTCCAAGCCCTGCTGGATCGCCGCCCCGCTCCGGATGCGCAACTGCCCGCCACCGGGGTGCCACTGGCGCAGGAACGGCTGCTCTCGAGCCCCTTTGTGGAGATGCCGCAACACGGCTACGGCACCCGCAGCAGCCTGATTGCGCGCTGGCTGCGCCCTGCGGCGGCCAGCAGCGAGCTCGAACTGCAGGAATGGACGCACCAGCAACTGCCGTCAAACCAGCCCGCGCCGACCAGCCCCTGGCCCTTGGCCCAAAGCGGCTACAGCAGCCTTTGCATATCGATGTGGGCAATGCCCACATCGTCGTAGGGCTGGCCCACGGTCTCAAAGCCCAGGCGCTGGTAAAAACCTTGGGCGCTGCGCTGCGCGCTCAGGCGCAGGCAGTGATCGCCTCGGTCGCGCGCCGCTTGCGCGAGCGCGCTCACCAGGCTGCGGCCCACGCCAGTGCCGCGCAGCACCCGGTGCACCGCCATGCGCCCGAGCTTGGCCACCCCGGCTTGGGCGGGCAGCAGCCGCGCCGTGGCCACCGGCTGGCCGAGGCGGTTGTAGGCCACCGCGTGCAGACAGCCCGCATCGGCGGCGTCCCATTCGTCCTCGCGCGCAATGCCTTGCTCCTCGATGAACACCGCCGTGCGCAGGCGTTGCGCGTCTGGGCCGAGCGCGCTCCAGTCGCCCGTGCGCAGCTCCAGCACCGCCTGGCCGGTCTCAAAGCCCTCGATCAGCTCGCGCAACACGGCCGGCAAGGGGCATGGGCGCTGCGTGGCCGGGTTTGCAAACACATACACCAGCTCGCCCACGGCCAAGGTCTGCTCGGCGCGCAACACGGCGGCACGCAGCGTCATTGAGCTGTTGCCCAGCCGCTGGCAGGCCAGCGCCACGTCGAGCTGGTCGTCCATGCGCGCCGAGGCATTGAACTCGATGGTGGTTTTTTTAAGGTAGAGCTCGCCGCCGAGCTGCGCCATCGCGTCTTCGTAGGGCAGCCCGAGGGCGCGCCAGTACTCCGAGACGCCGAGATCAAAATACGCCAGGTAGTGCGCATTGAAGACGATTTTTTGCATATCGACTTCGGACCAGCGCACCCGCAGGCGGTGCGAAAAACGAAAATTTTCTGGGTTCATAAACCATCGCAGCCAAGGGTTAGCCAGCGCGCATTATGCGAAGTGCCCGAGCGCAGGCCTGTCGCCCGTGCGCCAGGCAGCGGCCCTTCGGTGCCTCAAACGTACCAGTTTTGGTCGGCGTGCGGTTGGTGCCGCATATGCAAGGACAAGCCCAAGGCGGCCATGTGGTTGGGGTTGCGGCTCAGGATGGTTTCTGAGAGCGGCAGGAACGCTTGTTCCTCGAACTGGGCGTGGGCACGGTACTGCACCACCAAGCGGCTTATAAGGGTTGGGTCGAGATCCACCGCTTGAGCTTTGGCGATTTTTTTCAACCCCACTTCAAGCGTTTTCCAGAGGTTTTCCAGATCGCGGTGTTCGTCTGTCAGGCGCCGGATCATGGTCTTGACGCGCTGTAGTTCATCCCCCGCTTGCGCGCTTTCGAGCACGGCGGGGAACAACTCGCGCTCTTCATCGAGGTGGTGCTCGAAGATCACGGTGCGGAAAAACTCATAAGCCTGCTCGGCGATCAGGCGCGCCCGCGCCGCCGGTTCCAGCAAAGCCGGCAATTCGCTCAGCAAATCGAGTTTTTTCAGAATACCGCTATGGCACTGGGAAAAATCCAGCAAAGGCTGGTCTTCGTCGGTCTTGCTGGGGTGGTGTGGTGCAGCGCTCATGGCAGTCTTTCACAGGTGTTACAGATCGCTTTGACATTCTAGATCAATCAAGGCGGCGTCTCAGCGCGGGCTCAGTCGGCCACCGTTGTGCGCGGCACCGATTGCGGCAAAAAGCCCTGCAGCGCCAGCAGCAGTTGCTCGCGCAGCACCTGCAAGCCCGGCATGTGCTCGAGCGCGGCCGGGTGGCCGCTGTGGCGGGCCAGTTGCAACAGCTCGTCCATGCCCTCGTGCAAGCGCTCGTGCAGCGCCAAGGTGGCGCGCCAGCGCGGGCCCTGCCCGTCTATGCCCATGGCGTGCAACTGCGGCGGCGACAGATTGCGCAACCAGCCGGAAGCAGGGGAGAGTGCAATGGCTGCGCCAGTGGTTGCGTCTGAGGCCGATGCGGCACCGGCCAGCAGCGGCAGCAGCAAACAGAGGAGGATAAGCAGGCGACGCATGGTCGGTTGGGGGCTGGCGTGCCGGCTGGTGTGTCTGCGCCTAACCCACCCAGTGCCGCGCGTTGCGCCAAATGCGCAGCCAAGGGCTGGGGCCTTCGAGCGCGCCGCTGTGGCGCGGGTCGGTCCAGCTCAGTTGCAGGTTGCGAAACACGCGCTCGGGGTGCGGCATCAGCGCCGTGAAGCGTCCGCAGGCGGTGGTGACGCCGGTAAGGCCCCCTGGGCTGCCGTTGGGGTTGTAGGGGTAGGCCTCGGTGGCGGCACCGTGGTGGTTGACAAAGCGCAGCGCCGCGATGGCCTGCTCGGCGTTGCCGCGCTGGGCAAAGTTGGCATAGCCCTCGCCGTGCGCCACTGCAATGGGCAGGCGGCTGCCGGCCATGCCCTGGAAGAACAGGCTGGGGCTGCTCTGCACCTCGACCAGGCTGAGCCGCGCTTCGAAGCGCTCCGATTGGTTGCTGGTAAAGCGCGGCCAGTCTTGCGCGCCGGGGATGAGGTCGGCGAGTTCGGCAAACATCTGGCAGCCGTTGCACACGCCCAGGCCAAAGGTGTTTGGGCGGCCAAAGAAGGCGCGGAACTGCTCGGCCAGCGCCGGGTTGAAGGTGATCGAGCGCGCCCAGCCTATGCCCGCGCCGAGCGTGTCGCCGTAGCTAAAGCCGCCACAGGCCACCAGGCCCTGGTAGTCTTGCAGGTGCGCGCGGCCGCTTTGCAGATCGCTCATGTGCACATCGTGCGCCTCGAAGCCGGCCAGGTGGAAGGCGTAGGCCATTTCGAGTTGCGAATTCACGCCCTGCTCGCGCAAAATCGCCACCTTGGGGCGTGCCAGGTTCAGGTAGGGTGCGGCCACGTCGTCGGCCGGGTCGAAAGTGAGCGCCAGGTGCAGACCGGGATCGCCCGGCTGGCCGAGGGCGGCGTGTTCGGCATCGGCGCAGGCCGGGTTGTCGCGCAGGCGGCAGATTTTCCAGCTCACGCTGTCCCAGACCTGTTGCAGGTCTTGCAGGCTGGAATCGAATACCTTGCGCGCGTCGCGCCAGATTTGCAGGCGCTGCTCGGGCGCGGCGCTGGTGGCAGGGGCACTTGGATCTGCTGCGGCCGGGCTGGCGCTGGCGCTGCCCGCTTGGGGCCAGGCCGGGCTTTGCACCTTGCCCACGAAGTGGCTGTGCGCGCCCAGGCCGTGTGCGCGCAGCACCTGCATCACTTGGGTGCGTTCGGCGCTGCGCACTTGCAGCAGCACGCCGAGTTCTTCGTTAAAGAGCGCGCGCAGGCTGCGCTCTTCGCGCCGCGCCGCCACCTGGGCGGCCCAGTTTTTGCTGTCGCCGCAGTCCATGCGGCTGTCGCTCACGCCGTCGCCCTCGACCAGCAGGGCGTCGAGGTTGAGCGCCACGCCAACCTGGCCAGCAAAAGCCATTTCGGCCACCGCCGCCAGCAGGCCACCGTCGCTGCGGTCGTGGTAGGCCAGCAGCAGGCCTTGGGCGCGCAGGGCGTTGACGGCTTGCACCAGTTGCACCAGGTCTTGCGCTTGGTCGAGGTCTGGAACGGCGTCGCCGCTTTGCTCCAGACACTGCGCCAGAATCGAGCCGCCTAGGCGCATTTGCCCCTTGCTCAGGTCGATTAGCAGCAAGGAGGTGTCGCCCTCTTGCGTTTGCAGTTGCGGTGTGAGGGTGCCGCGCACATCGGCCAAGGTGGCAAAGGCGCTCACCACCAAGCTCACGGGCGAGGTGACTTTTAGGGTTTGACCCTCGGCGCGCCACTGGGTGCGCATGGACAGGCTGTCTTTGCCCACCGGGATGCTCACGCCCAGCGCCGGGCACAGTTCCAGCCCCACAGCGCGCACGCTGGCATAGAGGTCGGCGTCTTCGCCCGGCTCGCCGCAAGCGGCCATCCAGTTGGCCGAGAGCTTCACACGCCCGAGCTCGATCGGGGCCGCGAGCAGGTTGGTGATGGCCTCGGCCACCGCCATGCGCGCCGCCGCCGGTGCGTTGAGCGCGGCCAGCGGGCTGCGCTCGCCCATGCTCATGGCTTCACCGGCCACGCCGGCAAAGTCGGCCAGGGTGACGGCGCAGTCGGCCACCGGCACCTGCCACGGGCCGACCATCTGGTCGCGGTGCGTGAGGCCGCCCACGCTGCGGTCGCCGATGGTGATGAGAAAGCGCTTGGAGGCCACCGTGGGGTGGCTGAGCACGCCGATCGCGCCAGCCTGCAGTTGCACCTCGCTCAGGTCGAGCTCGGTGCGTGGGCGCGGCAGCGTGTGCACCTCGCGCCGCATTTTGGGCGGCTTGCCGAGCAGCACGTCGAGCGGCATCTGGACTGGATCTGGGCTGTTGGCATCGCTGACGATGAGCTCGCGCGCCTCGGTCGCCACGCCCACCACGGCAAAGGGGCAGCGCTCGCGTTCGCAAAAAGCCTGGAACTGCGCCAGCGACTCGGGCGCGATGGCCAGCACGTAGCGCTCTTGGCTTTCGTTGCACCAGATTTCTTTGGGCGAGAGGCCGCTTTCTTCCAGCGGCACGGCGCGCAGATCGAAGCGCGCACCGCGCCCGGCATCGTTGACCAGTTCGGGGAAGGCGTTTGAGAGCCCGCCTGCGCCCACGTCGTGTATGAACAGAATCGGGTTGCTCGCGCCCAGCGCGGTGCAGTGGTTGATCACCTCCTGGGCCCGGCGCTCGAGCTCCGGGTTGCCGCGCTGCACCGAGTCGAAATCGAGCTCGGCGGCGTTGGTTCCGCTGGCCAAGGAACTGGCCGCACCGCCGCCCATGCCGATGCGCATGCCGGGGCCGCCAAGCTGGATTAAAAGCGAGCCGGGCGGGAACTGCACCTTGTGCGTGAGCCCGGCGTCGATCTGGCCGATGCCACCGGCAATCATGATCGGCTTGTGGTAGCCGCGCCGCACCCCGCCCACCACCTGCTCGTATTCGCGGAAGTAGCCCAGCAGATTGGGGCGGCCAAATTCGTTGTTGAAGGCGGCACCGCCCAGCGGCCCTTCGATCATGATCTGCAAGGGGCTGGCAATGTGTTCGGGTTTGCCATCGGGCAGGTCGGCCCAGCCGCCCCAGAGTTTGGAGACGCTAAAGCCGGTGAGGCCCGCCTTGGGCTTGGCCCCGCGCCCGGTGGCACCCTCGTCGCGGATTTCGCCCCCGGCCCCGGTGGCGGCTCCGGCAAAGGGTGAGATGGCGGTGGGGTGGTTGTGCGTTTCCACCTTCATCAGAATGTGTTGCTCGGCCGCTTCGGCGGTATAAACCGGCACCGCATCGGCTTGCGCCATGCGCGCCACGAAGCGCTCCAACTGGTGCCCCTGCATCACGGCGGCGTTGTCGGAGTAGGCCACCACGGTGTGCTGCGGGTGGCTTTGGTGCGTGTGGCGGATCATGCCAAACAGGCTGTGCGGCTGCGCCACGCCGTCGATCACGAATTCGGCGTTGAAGATTTTGTGGCGGCAGTGCTCGCTGTTGGCCTGCGCAAACATCATCAGCTCGACATCGCTGGGGTTGCGCCCCAGCGCCTGAAAGGCGGCCAGCAGGTAGTCGATTTCGTCTTCGGCCAGCGCTAGGCCCCAAGCGCGGTTGGCCTGCTCCAGCGCCACCCGGCCCGCGCCCAGCAGATCTACGTGTTCCAGCGCTGCCGGTGCCAGTTCGCTAAACAGTTGCTGCGCCGCCTCGCGCGTGGGCAGCGCGCTTTCGGTCATGCGGTCGTGCAGCAGCGCCGCTGCCTGCTGCCACTGCGCCGGGCTCAGGCTGGCGGGGGCACGGCCAAAGAGGCCGCTGCGCAACTGAAGGCGGTATTCGGTGCAGCGCTCGACCCGGCGCACGGCAAAACCGCAGTTGTGTGCAATGTCGGTGGCCTTGGAGGCCCAAGGCGAGACGGTTCCCAGGCGCGGCGTGACCAGCACCAGCACACTGTCGCGCTCGCCAGGCTGGGGTTCGCAGGCAGGGCCGTAGCTGAGCAGCGCCTGCCAGGCTTGCTGTTGCGCCGCGCTGAGCGGCTGGTCCGTGGCCACCCAATGCAGGTAGCGCGCCGATACGCCCACGATGGCATCCGATACGGCTTGCAGGCGTGGCAGGATTTGTTGGGCGCGAAAACGGCTGAGGGCGTCGCCGCCCTCGATCGGGGTCAGGTGTGGGGTCACGGTGTGGGGCCAATTGGGATAGGGTATTGGAGCTGATTTTACCGGCCCGCCACAGCAAGCGAGGGCTTACTTGATCAGCGCCAGCACCTCGCGAAACTGCGGGTGCTCGCAGTGCTGCAGCCACTCGAACAGCACCATTTCGCTCGTAACCAGCTCCACGCCATTGTTGGCCAAGCGGTCGAAGGCGGCGTCGCGGTCGCGCTCGCGCCGAGAGCCGCAGGCGTCGGTCACCACCCAGACCTCGAATTCCTGCTCTAGCAGGCCGAGCGCGCTTTGCAGCAGGCACACATGGGTTTCGCAGCCGGCGATGAGCACCGTTTGGCGCTCGGGCTCGGGCGCTGCGGTGGGTTTTTGCAGGTGCTTGGGCAGGCTGCGCGCGTTGCCAGCGGGTTTGGGTGTGGGCCGCTCGGGCGGGCGCAGCGCCTGCACCAGGCCCGACTCGCAGGCGCTGAAGTGCATTTTGCTGAAAGTTTGCTGGCACAATGCGCGCAACTCGGGTGCGTTGGGCCCCAGGCGGCTGGGGTTTTGCTCCGTGCCCCAGACCGGCACACCCAGCAAGCGGGCGGCGCGTGCCAGCAACACGGCGCGCGCCAACACCTCGTCGGCGTGGCCAATCACCGGCATCAGCTTGGCCTGGTAGTCCACCAGCACCAGTTGGCAATCATCGAGGTCGAGCAGCATGGGAACGGTCTCCGTCAGCGGGTTACTTGAAATTTGAATCACAAGCCATTGACAACACAAAGCTTTGCTTATATTCTGCAAGCCATGAACGAAATCAACGCATGCAACACCCTTCGTGCCAAGGCGGCGCGTCATCTGGCCACCGTGGTTGTTGTGTGGGCTGCCCTGATTGTGCCCGCACCGGCTCACGCCACCGACGCCCTAGCGGATTTTTTGCAACAGCAGGGTTTGGCGGCTCCCTCCGGGAGCGCCCTCATGCCGCCTGTGGCAGCACCAACCCACATTATGGAGAACAAGCTTGGGCTTGGCGCTGAGCCTCCTGCTGCGGCAAGCGCAAACAGCCCCGAGCGGCCCTTGCACTCCAGTCTGGTGGTGCATGCGCTGGGTTTTCTGGGGGTGCCGTACCGGCTAGGCGGCAACAATGCCGAAGAAGGCTTCGATTGCAGCGGCTTCGTGCAGGCTGCGTTTCGCCAGGTGATGGGTTTGCAACTGCCGCGCATCGCGCGCGAGCAAGCCCGTGCCACCGCCCCGATCGAGCGCGCAGAACTGGCTCCCGGTGATCTGGTGTTTTTCAACACCTTGGGGCGGCGCTACAGCCATGTGGGCATCTACATCGGCGAGAGCCGCTTTGTGCATTCGCCGCGCAGCGGCGCCCACATCCGCATCGAGCGCATGGACCTGCGCTTTTGGAGTACACGCTTCAACGGCGCGCGCCGGGTACAAGCCGATGCGGCAACGGCCCGCACACCCGCCGCGTCCTTGCCGTCCGAGCTGCTGGCGCTGCGCTAAACACCCAACGCGCCTGCGCCCTGCGGGCGCGGCGCCACCCGCATATAAAAAACCGCCCGCAGGCGGCCTTATGGCATGGTTGGTGCCGCCAGAACGGCCCAAGTCAACGCCGGATGGCCTGCAAAACTTAGGCCGCCCGGGCTGCGTCGGCTTTCTTGAGTACCACGTACAGATCGTCCTTGAGGCGCAGTTTTTCCTTTTTCAGGGTCTCGATCTGCTCCTGGCTGCCAGTCGTGATGCCGGCTTCCATGTTCTTGATGGTGTGATCCAGTTCGTTGTGCTTCTCGAACAGGCGGCTAAAGTGGTGGTCGCTCACTTTGAGCTCAGAAATCAGATCGCGGTACTCTGGAAACATGCTTACTCCTTTGCGTTACAAAAAACGGCTGCACAGCCCTAGCGGTCGCAGCCCCATGGGGTACTGTAACCCAGAGTCAGGGCGCTTTTACGCAATCGGCAAAGTAGGCGTTGCGCCCGTCTGCGCCCTGCTCCACCACCAGGCCGTGGATGTCGGTCTCGAAGCCGGGGCACTGCAGCGCAAAGTCGCGCGCAAACTTGAGGTAATCGACGATGCGGCGGTTGAACACCTCGCCGGGAATCAGCAGCGGAATGCCGGGCGGGTACGGGGTGATGAGCGCGGTGGTGATGCGCCCTTCCAGTGCGTCGATCGGCACCCGTTCGGTGCGGCGGCGGGCGATTTGGGCGAAGGCGTCGCTGGGCTTCATAGCCGGGGTGAGCTCGCTCAGGTACATCTCGGTCGTCAGGCGCGCGATGTCGGACTTGGCGTAGAGCTCGTGCACCAACTGGCACAGGTCGCGTAAGCCCATCTTTTCGTAACGGCGCTGCTTTTTGCAGAACTCGGGCATGGTGCGCCAGAGCGGATGGTTGCGGTCGTAGTCGTCCTTGAACTGCTGCAAGGCGGTGAGCAGGGTGTTCCAGCGGCCCTTGGTGATGCCGATGGTGAACATGATGAAAAAGCTGTAGAGGCCGGTTTTTTCCACCACCACGCCGTGCTCGGACAGGTATTTGGTGACGATGCTGGCCGGAATGCCGCTGGCGGCAAAGTCGCCCTTCATGTTCAGCCCGGGCGTGAGCAAGGTGGCCTTGATCGGGTCCAGCATGTTAAAGCCCGGCGCCATGTCGCCAAAGCCGTGCCAGGCGTCGCCGCCGCGCAACAGCGGCTGGCCGTCGGGGGTGGTGCGCTGCAAAATCCAGTCTTGGGCGCGGCCTACGCCCTCTTCCGCCAGCGCCTCCGGGCCCCAAACCTGGAACCACCAGTCGTCGTCGCCAAACTCGGCATCGACCTTGCGCATGGCGCGCCGGAAGTCGAGCGCCTCGGCGATGCTTTCTTCGACCAGCGCGGTGCCGGCGGGCGGCTCCATCATGGCGGCGGCCACGTCGCAACTGGCGATGATGCTGTACTGCGGGCTGGTGCTGGTGTGCATCAGGTAGGCTTCGTTAAACAGGTGCCGGTCCAGCGGCGTGCTCTGCGAGTCTTGCACCAGCACGTGGCTGGCCTGGCTGATGCCGGCCAGCAGCTTGTGGATGCTCTGCGTGGAATAGACCACCGAATGCTGCGGCCGCCCACGCTTGCGCCCCATGGCGTGGAAGGTGCCGTAAAAGGGGTGAAAGGCCGCGTGCGGCAGCCAGGCTTCGTCAAAGTGCAGGTTTTCTACATAGCCGTCGAGCATCTGCTTGATGACTTCGGTGTTGTAGAGCACGCCGTCGTAGGTGGACTGCGTCAACGTCAGGATGCGCGGCTTGACCGTCTGCGCATCGACTCCGGCCAGCAGCGGGTGCGCCTCGATTTTGGCGCGGATCGCGTCGGGCTCGAACTCGCTTTGCGGGATCGGGCCGATGATGCCCCAGTGGTTGCGCGTGGGCTTGAGAAACACCGGGATCGATCCGGTCATGATGATGCTGTGCAGCACCGACTTGTGGCAGTTGCGGTCTACCAGCACCACGTCGCCCGGCGCCACCGTGTGGTGCCAGACCATCTTGTTGCTGGTGCTGGTGCCGTTGGTGACAAAAAAGCAGTGGTCGGCGTTGAAAATGCGCGCCGCGTTGCGCTCGCTCTCGCCGATGGCACCGTTGTGGTCCAGCAACTGGCCCAACTCTTCGACCGAGTTGCAGACGTCGGCGCGCAGCATGTTTTCGCCAAAAAACTGGTGAAACATCTGCCCCACGGGCGACTTGAGAAACGCCACCCCGCCCGAGTGGCCGGGGCAGTGCCAACTGTAGGAGCCGTTTTCGGCGTAGTCGAGCAGCGCTTTGAAAAAGGGCGGCTGGATGCCCTCCAGGTAGCTCTTGGCTTCGCGGATGAGGTGGCGCGCCACGAACTCGGGCGTGTCCTCGAACATGTGGATGAAACCGTGCAGCTCGCGCAAAATGGCGTTGGGCAGGTGGCGGCTGGTTTTGGTCTCGCCGTAGATGTAGATCGGCACGTCGGCGTTTTTGCGCCGCACTTCGTCGATGAAGTGGCGCAGGTTGAGCACAGCCGGGTCGAGCGTGTCGGGGCCGGCAGTGAACTCCTCGTCGTCGATCGACAAGATAAAGGCGCTGGCGCGGCTTTGTTGCTGCGCAAATTGCGACAGATCGCCGTAGCTAGTGACACCGACGACCTCGAAGCCCTCGCTCTCGATGGCTTGCGCCAGCGCACGAATGCCCAGACCCGAGGTGTTTTCGGAGCGAAAGTCTTCGTCGATGATGACGATGGGGAAACGAAATTTCATAGCCGTCTAGTGTAGTGAGGGATTGTGTCGATTCACCCGATCGAGGGGCGGCGGATGCCTGCCGACAGCAGATTTATTGGCACCAACGCCTTTGATGGGTTATGCTGCAAGCCACACATCCTTTTGCAACCAAGGACAGGCATGGCCGATTGGACCATCTGGTGGCTGCTCGCGGGCGCTGCCGTTGTGCTGGAACTCTTGACCGGCACCTTCTTTTTGCTCATGCTGGCCGTGGGGCTGGTGGCGGGTGCGCTCGCCGCACACGCGGGCCTGGACCTCACGGGCCAATTGCTCAGCGCCGCCGCGGTCGGCGGCGGTGCGGTGGCGATCTGGCAGCGCTGGCGCGCGCGCTATCCAACCCAGGCCGCAGCAGGGCGCAACCCCAACATCAACCTCGACATCGGCCAGTCGCTCACGGTCGAGCACTGGAACCCCGATGGCACGGCGCAGGTGCGCTACCGCGGTGCCGACTGGGCGGTGCAGTTCCAGGGCGACCCGGCCAGTGCCCGGCCCGGGCGTCACACCATCGTCGAGTTGCAAGGCAATACCTTGTTGCTCAGCCCCAGTGCGGTAGCGCCGTCCGCGATAAGCAAGTAAGCTGACGCAACATCAGGCGGAATCAGGCGGAAATTGCGCCGTTTGGCCTTCAATCACACTTTTGACAGGAAACCCTCATGGAATTCATCGCCCTCGCCATCGTCATCGTGGTCGCCATTTTCGTCATCCGCTCCATCCAGGTGGTGCCGCAGCAAAACGCCTGGGTCAAGGAACGCCTGGGCAAGTACGCCGGCACGCTTGGGCCGGGGCTGAACTTTCTGGTGCCCTTCGTCGATCGGGTGGCCTACAAGCACAGCCTGAAGGAAATCCCGATGGATGTGCCGGAGCAAATCTGCATCACCAAAGACAACACCCAGCTCAAGGTCGACGGGATTTTGTACTTCCAGGTCACCGACGCCATGCGCGCCAGCTACGGCTCATCCAACTTCATGATGGGCATCACGCAACTGGCGCAAACCACGCTGCGCAGCATCATCGGCCGCATGGAGCTCGACAAAACCTTCGAAGAGCGCGACATGATCAACGCCCAAGTGGTGACCGCCGTCGATGAAGCGGCGCTGAACTGGGGCGTGAAGGTGCTGCGCTACGAGATCAAAGACCTGACGCCGCCGGCCGAAATCCTGCGCTCGATGCAGGCCCAGATCACCGCCGAGCGCGAAAAACGCGCCCTCATCGCCGCCTCTGAAGGGCGCAAGCAAGAGCAGATCAACATCGCCAATGGCGAGCGCGAAGCCTCCATCGCCCGATCCGAGGGCGAACGCCAGGCCGCCATCAACCTGGCCCAAGGCCAAGCCTCTGCCATTTTGGCCGTGGCCGAAGCCTCGGCGCAAGCCATCGAGCGCATTGCGCGCGCCATCCGCACCGAGGGCGGCGAGGCGGCGGTGCAGCTCAAGGTGGCCGAAAAAGCCGTCGAAGCCTACGCCAAAGTGGCCGCCGAGTCCAACACCACCCTGATCGTGCCCTCCAATATGAGCGAAGTCAGCAATTTGATTGGCTCGGCGATGCAAATGGTGCGCACGCTCAAGCCGGGGGCCTGAAAGCCGGGCCGGTGGTTTTTCCCTGCGCCCTCGCTGCTGCCAGTGTAGAATCCAAGGCTACCCGGAGAGATGGATGAGCGGTTTAAGTCGCACGCCTGGAAAGCGTGTGTGGGCTAACCCCCACCGCGGGTTCGAATCCCGCTCTCTCCGCCAAACTCTTGATCATGCCTGATAGCCTCATGCCTGACACCCGCGTCCTGCACCGCCAATTGCAGCATCTGCCGCCGCGTGCAGTGAGCGGCTTGGGGGCGTGGATCACCGATGAACACGGGCGGCGCTACCTCGACGCCTCGGGCGGCGCGGCCGTCTCTTGCTTGGGGCATGGGCACCCCGATGTGCTGCGGGCCATGCACCAGCAAATCGACCGCCTCGCTTACGCCCACACCAGTTTTTTCACCACCGAAGTGGCCGAACAACTGGCCGACCACTTGGTGGCCAACGCGCCCGCTGGCATGAGCCACGCCTATTTCGTCAGCGGTGGCTCGGAGGCGGTGGAAGCGGCCCTGAAGCTGGCGCGCCAGTATTTTGTGGAAATCGGCCAGCCGCAGCGGCGCCACTTCATTGCGCGGCGCCAGAGCTACCACGGCAACACCCTGGGCGCGCTGGCAGTGGGTGGCAACGCTTGGCGCCGGGCCCAGTTTGAACCGCTGCTGATCGCTGTTGAGCACGTATCACCCTGCTACCCCTACCGCGACTGCGCGCCCGATGAGTCGCCCGAGCAGTACGGGCAGCGCTTGGTGCGCGAGCTCGAAGCCACAATCGAGCGCTTGGGCGGTGAGAACGTGATCGCTTTTGTGGCTGAAACGGTCGGGGGTGCCACGGCGGGGGTGCTCACCCCGGTGCCCGGCTACTTCAAGGGCGTGCGCGAATTGTGCGACCGGCATGGCATTTTGCTTATTCTCGATGAGGTGATGTGTGGGATGGGCCGCACCGGCACCCTGCACGCCTGCGAGCAAGAGGGCGTCAGTCCCGATCTGCTTACCCTCGCCAAAGGGCTGGGGGGCGGCTACCAGCCCATTGGGGCCGTGTTGGCGCAGCGGCGCATCGTGGCCGCCTTGGCCGAGGGCAGCGGGCTGTTTCAGCACGGCCACACCTACCTTGGGCACGCGGTGGCGTGCGCAGCGGCGCTGGCGGTGCAACGGGTGATCGAGCACGAAAACCTGCTGCTCGCCGTGCGCCAGCGCGGCGCGCAGTTGCAGCAAGAATTGCAAGCCGCCTTTGGCCAGCACCCGCACGTGGGCGACATCCGTGGCCGTGGGCTGTTCTGGGGCATAGAGCTGGTGCGCGAGCGCAGCAGCAAGCAAAGTTTCGACCCGGCGCTGCGCCTGCATGCGCGCATCAAGCAAGCCGCCATGGCGCAGGGCCTGATGGTCTATCCCATGGGGGGCACGGTCGATGGCCGGGTGGGCGACCACATTCTGCTGGCTCCGCCTTTTATCGTTAGCGCAGATGAAATCGAGCAAATCGTGCAGCGGCTGCGTGCTGCGCTGGATACCGCCTTGCTTGAAATTTTGTAGCCCGGCCTTGCAAAATTTTCTCGACCGCCCTAGGAAAACCATGAGACTGGGCGCGCTCAGTTCGTGTTAAAAACTGTCACCCGCCCGTCACGAACGGGCGCGTTGTGCCGCTAATCAAGTGCGACACACGTTTAACCACTCTGGAACCCTCCACCCATGAGAACCACCCTCAAGCAAATCCTCTCTGGCTTGTCCGTTGCCGCGCTCACCGCCGTGGCCTTGGCCGCTGCCCCCGTGGCCAGTGCGCAGACGCCGCAGCGCTTCATGACCATCGGCACCGGCGGCCTGACGGGCGTCTATTACCCCGTGGGTGGGGCGATTTGCCGCCTGATCAACCAAGACCGTGCCCGCCACGGCATCCGCTGCACGGTGGAGTCCACCGGCGGCTCGGTGGCCAACATCAATACCATCCGCGCTGGCGACCTCGATTTCGGCATCGCCCAGTCCGACTGGAACCACCACGCTTTCCACGGCACCAGCGTCTTCCAGCAAGCAGGCCCGTTCCGTGAGCTGCGCTCGGTGTTCTCGATCCACCCCGAGCCCTTCACCGTGCTCGCACGTGCCGACGCCAACGTGCGCAACTTCAGCGACTTGCGCGGCCGCCGGGTCAACGTCGGGAACCCGGGCTCCGGGCATCGTGCGTCCATGGACAAGCTGCTCGCTGCCATGGGCTGGACCACGGCCGATTTCCGCCTGGCCTCCGAGCTGCGCCCAGACGAGCACGGGGCCGCTTTGTGCGACAACCGCATCGACGCCTTCTTCTTTGGCGTGGGGCACCCAAGCGCCAACATTCTGGACCCGGTCACCACCTGCGGCGCGCGGCTGGTCAATATCACCGGCCCGGCCGTCGATCGCCTGATCGCCGAAAACCCCTTCTACGCCCGCGCCACCATCCCGGCCGGCATGTACCGTGGCCACGACCAACCCACCCAAACCTACGGCGTGGTGGCCACCCTGGTGACATCGGCCAGCGCCTCGGAGGAATCGGTGTATTTGTTGGTGCGATCGGTGTTCGAGAACTTCGATGCCTTCCGCCGCCTGCACCCGGCACTGGGCAACCTTAGCCACGAGACCATGATCCGCGACGGGCTGGCCGCGCCGCTGCACCCCGGTGCCGCACGCTACTTCCGTGAGCGCGGCTGGATGCGTTAATCTGCTTCCCGCACTAGGCTGGGCATACCCACTCTGGCGCCCAATGTCGGCTCAAGCTGGCATTGGGCGTTTGCTGTTGCCCTTGTGAAATAGCTCTATTTTGAATCAGGTGCCTATAGATGAGCGCTACCCATCTGCCCGACCCAGCGCCAACGGTCGATATCAACAAAATGGTCGAAGAGGCCGACACCGGGGGCCGCAAGCCCGGCCCGGCCATCGCCAAATTGCTGCTGATCGTGGCCGTGAGTTGGTCCCTGTTTCAGCTCTGGATTGCCTCACCGCTGCCCTTTGCCTTGGGTGTTTTTATTTTCGACCACACCGAAAGCCGCTCCATCCATCTGGCTTTTGCGGTGTTTTTGGCTTTCATGCTGTTTCCGGCACGCAAACGCTCGCCCCGTGACCGGGTGCCGCTGCTCGATTGGGCGCTGGCCTTAACCGGGGCCTTTTGTGCCGGGTATTTGTATTTGTTTTACCGCGAATTGGCGGCACGCCCTGGGCTACCCACCCCGATGGATGTGTACGTTGCGGTGGTCGGTTGTGTGCTGCTACTGGAAGCGACCCGGCGCGTGCTCGGGCTGCCGATGGTGATCGTGGCGCTGGTGTTTTTGTTCTACACCTTTGCCGGCCCCATTATGCCCGACCTGATGGCGCACCAAGGGGCTTCGCTCAACCGTGCGGTATCGCATTTTTGGCTCACCACCGAAGGGGTGTATGGCATCGCTTTGGGGGTGTCGAGCGGCTTTATTTTCCTGTTCGTGCTGTTTGGTTCGCTCCTGGCCAAAGCCGGCGCGGGCAACTATTTCATCAAAAGCGCATTTGCCCTGCTCGGCCACATGCGCGGCGGACCGGCCAAAGCGGCGGTGGTGGCATCGGCTGCCACGGGGGTGATTTCCGGCTCCTCGATCGCCAATGTGGTCACCACCGGCACCTTCACCATTCCGCTCATGAAGCGCGTGGGCTACCGCCCCGACAAGGCCGGGGCGGTCGAGGTGTCGGCCTCGGTCAATGGGCAGATCATGCCACCGGTGATGGGTGCGGCGGCGTTTCTGATGGTCGAATACGTGGGCATACCCTACGTCGAGGTGATGAAGCACGCCTTGTTGCCGGCTGTTATTTCGTACATCGCGCTGTTCTACATCGTGCACCTAGAGGCCGTCAAAGCCAATATGCAGGGCCTGCCGCGCCGCCATGCCTCCACCTTTGCCCAGCGCATGCTCTCGGTGTTGCAAACGCTGACCGGCTTTATCGTGCTCGCCGGCCTGACCTACTACGGCATTGGCTTCATCCGCAGCGCACTGGGTGCAGCGGCGCTGCCGGTGATCTTGCTCGGGCTGCTGGCGGCTTATTTTGGTCTGTTGTGGATCAGCTCAAAGCTGCCCAACCTGGAAATGGACGACCCCAATTCCCCCTTGTTTGCATTGCCCGAAACCGGCCCAACGGTGAAATCCGGTCTGCATTATCTGCTGGCGGTGGTGGTGCTTGTGTGGTGCCTGATGGTCGAGCAACTCTCGCCGGCGCTGTCGGCGTTTTGGGCCACGGCGTTCCTGATCTTTTTGATTTTGACACAAAAACCCCTGCTCGGCCTGATGCGCGGCGACCGGCGCGTGGCGACCAATTTCATGCATGCGGTGCGCGACCTCATCGACGGCCTGGCCCTGGGGGCGCAAAATATGATCGGCATCGGCCTGGCCACGGCGGCGGCGGGTATCGTGGTGGGCACGGTCTCGCTCACTGGCGTAGGCCAAGTCATGACCGAGCTGGTGGAAATCCTCTCGGGCGGCAATTTGACGCTGATGCTGGTGCTGGTGGCCCTGATTTGCCTGGTGCTGGGAATGGGCTTGCCCACCACCGCCAATTACATCGTTGTCGCCACCCTGATGGCACCGGTGATTGTCGAACTCGGAGCGCAGCAGGGCCTGATCGTGCCGCTGATTGCGGTGCACTTGTTTGTGTTCTATTTTGGCCTCATGGCCGACGTGACGCCGCCCGTGGGTTTGGCCTCAATTGCGGCCTCGGCAATTGCGCGCAGCGACCCAATCAAAACCGGAGTCACTGCCTTTGCCTACAGCATGCGCACCGCGATTTTGCCCTTCCTGTTCATTTTCAACACCCAGTTGCTGCTGATCGGATTGACCGGCCCTATTGATATGGCGCTGACGGTGCTCTCGGCCACAGTGGCCATGCTGGTGTTTGCTGCGGCCACGCAGGGGCACTTTTTTGCCCGCAACCGCTGGTACGAAGCCGTGGCCTTGCTGCTGATTTGCTTTACCTTGTTTCGCCCCAACTTCTGGATGGACATGGTGGAGCCGCCCCATGCCGCTTTGGGCGGCCCAGCGATGGTCCAGGCGCTCGAAACGGCTCCAGCCAATGCCAGCAAGCGGCTCGCGGTCGAGGGCATAAACCTCGAAGGCAACGAGATCAGCAAGGGGGTGCTGCTGCCGCTCGGTCCTGCGGGCGATGCCGACCAGCGTTTGCGCCATGCGGGCATCACGGCCATGTTCGATGGCCAAGGCTATATGGTCATGGCGGTCCAGTTTCGCAGCGTGGCCCATCGCCAGGGCATCGAGCAAGGCTTTCGCATCACCGGGCTTGAGGTGCCCACGCAACGGCCGGAACCCGAGTGGTTTTTCATTCCAGCTTTTGTTTTGCTGGGCTTGATCATTTTGTTGCAACGCCGCCGTGCGGTGGCATTGCCAACCCCGGGGGCGGTGGTTTCTAGTTGATATGGCCCCGCGCATCGCCCTGATCCACGCCCTGGCGCTCTCGGTTGAGCCGATCAACGCCGAGTTCGAGCGCGCCTGGCCCGAGGCGCTGCGCATGAACCTGCTCGACGACAGCCTCTCAGCCGACCTGCACGCCAGCGCTGGGGGCTTGGATGGGGCCATGCAGCAGCGCTTTGAGATGCTGGCCGATTACGCCGTGTTTGCCGGTGCGCAAGCCATTTTGTTTACTTGCTCGGCCTTTGGGCCTTGTATAGAAGCCGTGGCGGCGCGCCACCCCACGCTGCCGGTGCTCAAACCCAACCAGGCGATGATCGAGGAAGCCTTGCGCATGGGCGGCCGCGTCGGCTTGATCGCCTCGTTCGAGCCAACGCTGGCCTCCATGCCGGCCGAGTTTGGGCCCTCGGTGCAGGTGCTTTGTGCCTGCGTGCCAGCGGCCTTGCACGCCCTGCAACACGGCGACTCCGACACCCACGACGCCCTGGTGGCCGAGGCTGCGCTGCAATTGCAAGCCCAAGGCTGCGACGCGATTGCACTGGCACAGTTCAGCATGGCGCGCGCGGCCCCACGGGTGGCGCAGCGGGTGCGGGTCCCAGTGCTTACCACGCCGGGCAGTGCGGTGCGTGCCTTGCGCCAGCGTTTGGCCGGGGCGGTGGCAGCATAAACTTACACAGCAAGGCGTTTTTGCATTACGATGCACGACTATGATCCAACGCCTTTGAGGACACCAATGGCCACACTGACCGTTACCGCACGGGGACAAGTGACTTTCAGAAAAGACGTGTTGCAGCACCTGGGTATCCGGCCCGGGGACAAGATCGAGCTGGATTTGTTGCCCGATGGCCGCGGTGTGCTCCAGGCAGCGCGGCGCACCGCCACCATTGCCGACTTCGTCGGACTGCTCGAGGGACGGAGCGCGAAGGTTGCCAGTCTGGAAGAAATCCACGAGGCGGCCGCGCAGGGCTGGGCGGGCAAAGAATGAAGGTCGCGGTCGATACCAATGTGCTGGTGCGTGCGGTGGTACGCGACGACCCCGACCAAGCGCGCCGTGCAGCCCAGACCTTGATCGAGGCCGAATTGATTGCGGTCGCGCTCCCCTGCCTATGCGAATTCGTTTGGGTTTTGCTCAGGGTTTATGGCTTTCAACCCGCCGACGCTGCCACTGCCATCCGCGCGCTATTGGCCGCTAACAATGTGGAAGTGAACCGGCCAGCCGCCGAGGCCGGACTTTCGATGTTAGAGGCAGGCGGGGATTTTGCCGATGGCGTGATTGCCTTCGAGGGCCGCTGGCTGGGCGGAGAATCCTTTGTGTCCTTTGACAAAAAAGCGGTGGCCTTGCTGGCGGCCCAAGGGCACCGCGCACGGCTTTTGTGAGTTGCAGCAGCCTCGTTCATCTGCCATTCATCCAAACTTCAGCGCCCGTTCATGCGTTTGTCATGGCCTGCCAAGCTGGCTGGGGTGAAATAGCCCTTGGGGGTGGACGATTGGGTCGTGCCCCTTGTTGTCACTTCACTCAAAGGACTTTTGCATGTTGAACCGCAATCTTCTGGTCGCTGCCCTTTTGGGCGCTGGCTTGGCCTTTTCCTCGCTCGCTCACTCACACGCCGCCGGGGCCGCAGCCGCCGCCACTGCGGCCACCCCCGCTGCGCACGCTGCCACGGCAGCGCGCGCCACTCCGGCACGCACCATCACCGAAGCCCAGGTGCTGGCGGCGCAGCAGGCTTGGGGCCGGGCGCTGGTGCAAATCAGCAGCGATTACGCCAGTGGAGGCATAGCGCTGGCCACCGCCACCGCCTCGGCGGTGCTCGACGCCGCCTACGGCTACCAGATGGGCCCGGTGCTGTTCAAGCCCACCCTGACCACCGCCCCGCACACCTTTCGCACCACGCGCGAAGGGGCGCTGGCCTACTTCGTGGGCAACAACCCGGCCTTCCCGAACGACCGCGGCTTTGCCCTCAAGGGCTGGACCAACGTGGAGGTGCGCAACGCCGCCGTGTTCATCCACGGCGATATCGCCAAGACCATGGGCAACGTGACGCTCACCAACCGCGACGGCAGCCGCACCACGGTGGACAAAACCTGGGGCTACCGGCTTGACCCGCAAGGCAATCTGCGCATCGTGCTGCACCACTCCTCGCTGCCCTTTACCGGCTCCTGATCGGCCGTGTTGCTCAGCCGCCTGACTCTGGCTTTTGCGGTGCTGATACTGCTCAGCGCGGTGCAGGCGGCTTTTTCGGTGTGGGCGGTGCGCAGCGCCAGCGCGCAGTCGGCACTCACCCGCGACGCCCAGCAGATGCTGACCGAGTACCAGGCGCTGGCGGCCAACAAGCAGCGTTTGCTGGTCTGGCTGGCGGGCACGGCCCTGACCGGCCAGGGCAGCGTGGAGCAGCGCGCCCAACTGCTGCGCGAGATGGACCGGTCTTTGGGCGAACTGGAGCGCTTGCAAGCGCAGCCAGCACCCGATCGCTTGCGCACTGCGGCCGCTGCCGCTGCCGGCGGTACCCAACCCCTTTCCGGGCAGCCGCTCAGCCCCCGCTACATGCAGCCCGGGGTGCAACCCATCCCGTTGTTGCGCGCCAATTTCGAGGCCATGCAAGCCTACGTGCTCCAAGCCAGCGCGACCGCAGAACGCAGCCCGGCGTCGGACCAAGCCCTGATGTGGTTGCAAGCGGCCACGGTGTTTGACCACCACGGCGGGCGCGACATGCGCCAGGTGCTGGCCACAGCCATTGAACAACAGCGCCACGCCACCGAGCAGGCCATGGCGCAGCAAAGCCAAGCTTTAACCACCCTGCAACGCTCCAGCGTGGGGCTGCTGTTGCTGTCGGTGCTGTGGGGCTTATTGGCCGCGGGCTACTTCGTGCGCCGGTTGCATCGGCCGTTTAGGCAGCTCCTGCAATCGACGCAAGCGCTGGCCGAGGGCGACTACCGGCAGCGCCCGATAAGCCCCCATGCCGACGAATTTGCCCAGATCGGGCAGCAGTTGAACGCGCTGGCGTTGCGGCTCGATGCCAACCAACGCCAGAGCGAGGCCCTGCGCGCCGGGCTCGATGCCGCCGTGGCCGAGCGCACCCAAGCCCTGATGCGCAGCCACGAGGCACTGCTAAAAGCCGATGCGCGGCGGCAGCAGTTTTTTGCCGAAATCAGCCACGAGTTGCGCACCCCGGTCACGGTGATCCGGGGCGAGGCCGAAATCGCCCTGCGCAGCGGCGGCCGGGCTTGCGCGCTTGAGCCCAATGGCGCCCAATCCGCACCCCAATCCGAGGCCCAAAACGCCGCGTACCGCAGCGCCTTGGAGCGCATCGTCAAGGCGGCGGGCGCGCTGGGCCAGCGGGTGCAGGAGCTGGTGCGGCTGGCGCGCTCGAGCGCCGGCGCGCAAAGTTACGCCTTTGCACCCGTGCCACTGCGCGCCGTGGTGCAAGGGGCTGTGCACCAAATGCAGGCCATTGCCTCGAACCGGGGCATCGAACTGTGTGATCTGGCCGCTGATGCGGCGCGCGATTGCCTGCTCGATGCCGACCTCGACAAATTGCAGCAAGCGCTGGTGATCGTGCTCGACAACGCGGTGCGCTACAGCGCCGCCGGCAGTCGGGTGCTGATCGAGGCCGAACCCGACGCGGCGGCGCAGTGCCTGCGCATCGGCATCAGCGACAGCGGCATGGGCATAGCCCCCGAGCAAACCGAACAGGTGTTTGAACCCTATTTTCGCAGCGACGCGGCGCGCCAGCGCAGCCCCGAGGGCCTGGGGCTGGGTTTGTCGATCGCGCGCGCCATCGTGCTGGCGCATCGGGGCAGCATAGTCATCGAAGCCTTGGCAGCCGGTGGCAGCCGCGTCACAATCGAGTTGCCACTGGCCGCCGCCGCGGTGGCCGTGTAGCCGCGCTGGCGGCCCCCCAAGCACCGTACCCTTCAACCCAGCCATTGAATCTTGGCCAAATCGACCAAAGCACCGCAACCATGTACTTGCTGATCGTGGAAGACGACGACCGGGTGGCCGATTTTCTGCGCCGGGGTTTGGCCGCAGAAGGCTACACCACCCAGCGCGTGGCCAGCGCCGAAGAGGCGCTGCTGCGTCTGCGCCAGCACCCCTGCGACCTGCTGCTGCTCGACCTGATGCTGCCGGGCATGAGCGGCATCGAGCTGTGCCAGCGGCTGCGCGCCGAGCGCCTGCAAATGCCGGTGCTCATGCTTACCGCGCTCGACGGCGTAGAAGACCGCGTCACGGGCTTGCGCTGCGGGGCCGACGACTATTTGGGCAAGCCCTTTGCCTTCGATGAACTGCTGGCACGCATCGAGGCGCTGCTGCGCCGCCCGTCGGTACTGGCGCAGAGCGCGCGCACGCTGCAGGTGGCCGACTTGCTGTTTGACCGCGACCAGATGCAGTGCTGGCGCGCCGGCCGCGCCCTGAACCTGACGGCCAAGGAGCTGGCGCTGCTGGAGCTGCTCATGAGCGCACCCGGGCGCTTGTTCAGCCGCGAGCGCATACTGGCCAACGTTTGGGGCAGCTACGAAGACCCGCTCACCAATGTGGTCGAGGTCTATATCCGGCGCCTGCGCGCCAAGATTGACGAGGGGCACGAACTGGCCCTGATCAAGACCGTGCGCGGGCTGGGCTACCGGCTCGATGCCGTGGCGGCCGCGACCGCGCCTAGCTGACAGGCAGACTGGGAAGCAGAACGGGCGTTGTACACTGCCCGCACTGCGCCCGCACCGGGTGCCCTCCCCTCTCTCCAGACCCGGCATGCTCTTCTACAGTCCCCTGCACCGCTCGCACATCGTCCCCGGCGAAGCCCCGTTGGCCCACGTGCCCGGCAGCATTATTTTCTGGTGGGCTTTTTTTGCCCTTGGCATTGTGGCTTTTGGGGCCGGTTTGTGGGGCATGGTGTGGCGCCGCGTGCGCCGGCACCGCTTGCGCGCCGATCTGGCGCAGTGGCCTGGACAAGCCGATCGCGCCACACAAGCGCGCTTTTTGATCGAACTGGTGCGCCGCCACCGCCTCAAGCCACCCGCAGCTTGGGTGGATGCGGTCGATCAAGCGGGCCAAGCACAAGCCGACCTTGGCAACGACGATTCTGGGCTTAACCCGCTGCTGGACTTGCGCGACGCCATCCATGAGATGGATTACGTAGACTAGGCCCACAAACCAGCCAAAGGCTAAGCCGTCCCTGCCCGCACGCTGTTGCGGCCGGCTTTCTTGGCGCGGTACAGGTTGTGGTCGGCTTCGCGCAGCAAATCCTCAGCGCCGTGCATGAGATCGAGGCGGGCGCAGCCCACGCCGATGCTGACCGTCACCGCTGGCCAGGCGGCCCCGGTGACGGCGGGCTGGGTCTCTTGCTGCACGCGCTGGCGCAAGAGCTCGGCCAGGTGCAGGGCGCCGTACTCGTCGGTATCGGTCAGCAGGCAGACAAACTCCTCGCCCCCGTAACGGGCCACGAGGTCGGTTGGGCGCTGCAGGCCGCTGGCCAACGCAGCGGCCACCCGGCGCAGACAATCGTCGCCGTTTTGGTGGCCGTGGGTGTCGTTGAACGGCTTGAAATGATCGACGTCGATCAGCAGGGTGCTCAGGGGCGCACCGCTGCGCTGGCTGCGCGCCCACTCGATCGCCAGCCGTTCGTCGAAGTGGCGCCGGTTGGCAATGCCGGTCAGGCCGTCGATGAACACCCAGCGGCGCAGCAAATCACCCTGGCGCTTGAGCGTGAGGTGGGTTTTGACGCGCGCGCGCACCACTTTGGTGTTGAACGGTTTGCCGATGAAATCAACCGCTCCCACGTCCAGACCGTGGGCTTCCGAGTCGGGGTCGGCGTTGGCAGTCAGGAAGATCACCGGGATGTCCCGCGTGAGTTCGTCGGCTTGCAGGCGCTGGCAAACCTCGAAGCCGTCCAGTCCCGGCATGACCACGTCGAGCAAGATCAGGTCGGGCTGCTGCTGGCGCGCAATTTCGAGTGCCTTGAGGCCATCGGTGGCAGCAAACACCTGGTGGTCGGCGGCGAAGATGCGGTAGAGCAACTGCACATTGACCGGTTGATCATCGACCACCAGCAGGCGCGGACGGCGTTCGAGCGCATCCCCCAACGGGGTTCCGGGTGGCAAGGTTTGAGCAAAGTCCATCAGGGCGGATTTTCATTCAAGTAGGCGTCGCATACGGCCAAAGCTGCAGAAAAATCCAAACTTTGCACAGCCGCCAGCAACTGCGGCCAGCGCTCGCCCAAGGCAGCGGCATGGTGTGGGGCCAATTGCTGGGCCAAATCCAGCGCCTGCATATCGAAAGCCAGCAAGCAACTGCGCAAACGCCGCAAAGCCTGGTGCAGCGTTGCTTCGGTCTGCGCGCTGGCCACGGGGGCTTGCAGCGGCGTGTGCTGCAGCGGTGCCGCCAATGCGGGCTGTGTCAGAGCCTGCTCCAGCGCGGCAGCGGCGCCATCCAGCGCATCGAGCAAGGCCGCAAGGCGGGGCTCGAGCGCACCCGGGTGCTGGCCCGCACCGGGCTGGGCCTCGGCCAAGGCCGCTTCGGCACCGGCCGCAGCCTGCGCCAGCGCTTGTGCCCCGACCGTGGCCGCCAGGCCCTTGAGGGTGTGGAGCTCGCGCACCGCTTCTGCTTGCGGTGGCGGCTGCTTGCAGGCCAGCCAGCCGCGCACCGCTTGGGCGTAGCGGGGCAAATCAGCAGCCACATTCTGCGCCACCTGGCGGTACAAATCGTGCTGGCGGCCCATGCGCGCCAGCGCCGCGTCGAGGTCCAGCACCGGGGCGGTGGCCTTGGGTGGTGCTGCTGGCGCTGCTGGCGCTGCTGGCGCTGCTGGCGCAAGCGGCCTGGGTTGCAGCGCTGCTTGTTGCTCGGCCAGCGCCACGCATCCCACCCAGTGGCGCAGCATGGCCACCAACTGGTCGAGATCAAAGGGTTTGCCAATGTGGTCCACCATCCCGGCCTCCAGGCAAGCCTGGCGGTCGCTCTCCATGGCGTTGGCGGTCATGGCGATCAGCGGTGGGCAGTGCGGGCCGAGACCGGCGCGCAGCAAGCGGCTGGCGGTCAGGCCGTCCATTTCGGGCATCTGCAAATCCATCAGCACCGCATCAAAATCGACCGCTGCGGGGTGGGCTGGCGCACGGTCGTGCTCATCAAAGCCCAGCAAGCGCAAGGCGGCACGGCCGTGCTCGGCCAGCGTCACGAGGGCGCCTTCGGCTTGCAAGAGCTCGAGCGCGATCTGCTGGTTGATGCGGTTGTCTTCGACCACCAGCAAGCGCAGGCCTGTCAAGCGCTGGTCTGGGGCCGGGATGGCCACGCTGCCGGGCTGGGGGTCGTGCTCGACTTGCCGCAGCGCCTGCTCCAGTGCTAGGCGCAGCATCGAGGCCGTCACGGGCTTGACCAGTTGCACGGCGTGGCCCGCATGGGCGGGGGCGCCCGCTGCGCCCACGGCACCCAGCAGGTCGCGCCCGTGCGCAGTGAGCCAAATCAGTTTGGGGCACAGGGAGGCTGGCACAGTCTGGCGCAGGCGCTCGATCGGGGCAAGATCGTCGGCTTCAAAAAAGCGCCCGTCGACCAGCGCCACATCAAAGCCAGCGGGATGGGGGGCGCTGTCTGGCGTGTTGGGATCGGATGGTTGCAGCAGCGCCTGCAAGGCTTGCATGGATGCGGCGTCGGCGCCAAAAGCCAGGCAGTCGCAACCCAAATCGCTCAACATGCGCTGCAGCAGCGCGCGCGCGGGCTCGTAGCCGTGCAGCAGCAGCACGCGCCAGCGGGGCAAGGGCGGCGCGCAAGGGGTGGCCGATGGCGGTTCTGCCGGCTCGGCCGGCAGGGGAAAATGCAGCGTAAAGCTAAAAATGCTGCCGCGTCCGGGCACGCTCAAAAGCTGGATGTCGCTGCCCATCAGGCGCAGCAAATGCCGGCTGATGGGCAACCCCAGCCCGGTACCGCCGAAGCGGCGCGTGGTCGAGCCTTCGGCCTGGGTGAAGCCGCTGAATATCTTTTCTTGGTGTTCGGTAGCGATGCCGATGCCGGTGTCGCGCACCGTGACTTCGAGCGCGACTTGCTGCGCCGACTGGTGCAACAGCTCGATTTTGAGCCGCACCTCGCCCTGCGGGGTGAACTTGACGGCGTTGCTGATCAGGTTCAACAGCACCTGGTGCAAACGCAAGTCGTCGCCCACCAGTCCGTCCGGCACCTTTGGATCGACGTCAAACAGCAGTTCCAGCGGCTTGCTGCCCAGGTTGACCGACAGCAGGGTCGAGAGGTTTTGCAACAACTCATCCAAAGAAAACGGGCGCGGGTCGAGCGCCATGCGACCGGCTTCGATTTTGGAAAAATCCAAAATGTCGTTGATCAGCCCCAGCAAGGCCCGGCTGGCGCCCTCGGCCTTGTGGGTGTAATCGACTTGGCGCGGGTTGAGGCCGGTTTTCTTGAGCAAGGCCAGCATACCCAGAATGGCGTTCATGGGGGTGCGGATTTCGTGGCTCATATTGGCCAGAAACTGGCTCTTGGCGGCGCTGTTGGCCTCTGCCATTTCCTTGGCGTGGGTGAGCGCAGCCCGTTGCGCCTGGCGCTGCGCCTCGCGCTCGGTGATGTCTTGCATGGCCCCGATCACCTGCACCACCTGCTTGGCCTGCAACTGCGCCTCGCCCACCACGTGCACGCGGCGCGCCTGCCCGCTGGCGGTGAGCAGATCGAGTTCCATGTCGATCGGTTGTGCCGCCTCGAAGGCCTGCTGCAAAGCGGCCTCGAATTGCGCCCGTGCAGGCTGCGGACAGTGCGCCAGCGCTTGTTCCAGCGAAGGTTGCTGGCCCTCGGGCAGTTCGTGTATGCGAAAAGTGTGCGCCGTCCATTCCAGCCGCATGCCCTCGCGGTGCACCATCCAGCCTCCCACGCCAGCAATGCGCCCCGCGTTGTCCAGAAACGCCCGGCTGGCCAGCAGTTGCGCCTCTTTGCGGCGCAAGTCGGTCACGTCCTGCATGATGCCGACCATGCGGCCGCGCTCGTTGCCCTCGCTCTCAGTCACCAAACCGACCGATTTGAGGTGGCGGATTTCGCCACTGGGCCAGCAGACGCGGAATTCGGCCATGTAGTGCTTGCCCCACTGCATCACATCCACCAGCAGCGCGTGTGTGTGCAGCAAATCGGCCGGGTGCACGCGCTGGCGCCAAAGGCGGCGCAGCTCGCTCGAAGGCAGGTCCTCCTCGATGGCAAAATGCTCGCGCATCTGCCGGTTCCAGACTACGTCTCCGCTGGCCACATCGATCTCCCAAACCCCGATGTGCGCGCTGCGCGCCGCCAGCCGAAAGCGCTCGTTGGCGCGCTGCAGTTCAGCCTCGACCAGCTTGGCCGCCGTCACGTCGGTGTGGGTGCCGGCCATCCAGATCGGGCGCCCGTCCGGGCTGCTGCTGATGACCTTGCCACGCGAATGCACCCAGACCCAGTGCCCAAGGCGGTGGCGCAGGCGAAACTCGGAATCAAAAAACGGGCTCTCGCCATTCAGGTGGGTTTCGATCAATTGCATGGTGCGCGTGAGGTCGGCTGGCTCGACACGCTCGCTCCACCAAGCCACGGTCAGGGGTTCGCGCTCCTGCCCCTCGTGGCCGATCATAGCCATCCAGTTGCGGTTGACCTGCAACTCGCCCGACTCCACGTTCCAGCGCCAGGTGCCGACCTGCGTGCCCTCGATCACCCCCACCAGCTCTTCGCGCTCGAGCATCAGTTGCTGCTCGATTCCCTTGCGTTGGCTGATGTCGAGCAAGATGCCGGCAATCAGCGCCGCTCGCCCATCGGGGTGGCGGCGCTGGATGCTGCAGCGGCTCAGCACCCAGACCCAGTGTCCGAGCCGGTGACGCTGTCGGAACTCGACCTCGCTCAGCGCATGGCGCGCCGCCAGTTGCTGTTGCTGGGATTGCAGCGCCCGTTCGCGGTCGTCGGGGTGCATGCGCGCCCAAAGCTGTGCAACTGGCCCTTGCAGGCTGGCAGGTTCTTCGCCCAGCATGGCGGCGTACTGTTCGTCCACCGTCAGCTGGTCTTCATCGACCTGATAAGTCCAGGTGCCGGCGCCGGTGCCGCTCAAAATCAGGTGCAGCCGCTCGCTTTGTTCGCGCAAGCGCGCATCCGCCAGCTTGCGCTCGGTGATGTCTTGTTGCAGCGAAATGAAGCCGGTCAAGCGGCCCGAGGCATCGCGCACGGGCTGGATTTCCAGCGCCACCCAGTAGCTGTGGCCATCTTTGCTGCGGTTGAGCAGCTCGCCCTTGAAGGAGGCTTCATCGCGCAAGGCTTGTTTGAGTTGCGCCAGCACGGCAGGGTCGGTTTGCCCGAATTGCAACAAGCGGCCCGGGCTCTGGCCTCGTATCTCGTCCAGGCGGTAGCCCGAAATGCACTCGAAGCCGTGGTTAACCCACTCGATGCGCCCGCGCACATCGGTCACCACCACCGCGGTGTCGGTGTGCGTGGCCAGCATCGACAAGGCACTGGCTGAATGGATGGGATCGAGATTCGGAGCCAAACCAAAAAGACCCAAAATGGAGTTGATGACACGCGGCAACGGGCACTGACGCAGCGCATTATCGGGCATCGCTCGCGCAGCCCCAAACCTGTGAGCCCCAAACCGCTGCGGCCCAAGCGGCGCTTCAAACCCCCATGTAGCGGCCACTGCGGTGGTTGACCGCAATCACCATGTTCAGCGACAAAGCCCCCAGCAGCGACAACAGAACCTGCTTGGGCGGCAGCAGCATGAAGGCGACCAGCAGCAGCAGCACATCAAAACCCATCTGAACCACCCCGGCGCGCCAACCCAGGCGCTTTTGCAGATACACCGCCAAGATGCCTATCCCCCCGAGGCTGGCGTGGTGGCGCAACAGCATCAAGATGCCGGTTCCTGCAAGCAGCCCCGCCAACACGGCGGCCAGCACCGGATGCAAACGATCAAAACCCAGCCACAAGGGCAGCCACTGCACCCACAGCGCCAGCAAGGCCACGGCGACAAAGGTCTTGAGCGTGAACACAGGCCCCAGCGTCAACCAGGCAAAGACATAAAACGGCAGGTTGAGCACAAACAACAGCCAGCCCAGCGGCCAAGCGAGCGCGTAATGCAGCAAAAATGCCAGCCCGGTGGTTCCCCCTGTGAGCAGCAGCGCCTGCTGAAACATCAGCACGGCCAAGGCCACAAACAAGCTCCCCACCAAAAGGCCCTGCGCGTCTTCAAAGTGGCTGTGTGGGGCTGCGGCCGGTGCGGCCAGCCCGGGCAGCGCCGGCTTGCTCATGGGCCCGCCCAGCCAAGCTCGGCCAGCAGCACCCGGTTGCGGCCTTGTGCCTTGGCCGCGTAGAGCGCCAGATCGGCTTGGTGGATGAGTATATCGGGTTCACTGGCATGCAAGGGGGCCACCGCCACCCCGACCGACAGACTCAGGTTCATACGGGACCCGTTAACCCATATCTCCAGCGCTGCAAAAGCCTGCCGCCACCCTTGGGCGCGCTCGTAGGCTTCATCGACCCCCATGCCGGGCAGCAGCAGCAAAAACTCTTCGCCACCGTAACGGCAGGCGAGGTCTTCGCGGCGTATCGAATCGCTCAGCAACTGCGCCAATCGAATCAACACCTGATCGCCCGCGCCTTGGCCGTAGCGGTCGTTGACTTGTTTGAAATGATCGATGTCGAGCAGCGCCACACACAAGGGCACCTGCTCGCGCTGGCACCGCGCCCATTCGCGTTGCATGCTGGACTGCAGGTAGCGGCGGTTGAACAAGCCGGTGAGCGGGTCGCGTATGGCTTGTTCGCGCAGTTCAACCTGCAAGCGCTCGATTTCATGCAAGCGCTCGGAGAGTGCGCCGTTGAGCGCCTGCAATTCGGACTCGCGCACCTTGAGCGCTTCCCGGGTTTGGCGCAAGGCCAGCGTGCGCCGGTGCGCCAGCACCCCAATGCTTAGCAGGTAAATCGACAAGCTGAGCGCAAGCAGCAGCATCACCCATGCGCTCTCTTCGGGATGCAATTGCCAGCCACCCAAAGTGCCACCGAACAAGGCACCCGCCGCAAAAAGCCCCAGCGCCCACAAAATGCCATTGATGCCGCGGAAAATGGCACTATTGACCGTGCTGCTGATAAAAAACGTGAAAGTAATAAGGAACGGAAAACCCAGCCCAGCCGCCCAGGCGCCCAACAAAAAGCTGTCCAGCATCAAATGCTGCAACTCGGCCTGCTTGGAGTCGGTCGACATGCGGGCGCGAAAGTAAAGCAGATGCGGGTACAGCAAAAACTGCAGACCCAGCAAGACCCAAACCCACCACGGCGGCTCTTGCCCCCACAAGTGCATGACCAAATAAATCAGCACACTCGGGTACGCAAAACTGCGCACCACCCAGTGGGTCGTGACGATCCAGTGCAGTCGGGGTGCAGGCGCGGTGACAGACATGCCGATGGTTGAGATTTTTTATATTTTGGGTGGCGTCTTGTTCAACTGCACCTGCCCGTGCGGGCAAAATGAACCGCCTGCATGGGCTTGCAAACGAACAAGTGCCCGGTTCGTATGAGAATAGCATATGTCCATGCAAACCGAACCCCCTTATAGCCACGGCAAACCCACTCAAACCGGGGTTTTGCTGTGCAACCTGGGCACGCCCGCAGCCCCCACGGCGGCGGCGCTGCGCCCTTATCTGGCGCAGTTTTTGAGCGACCCGCGCGTGGTCGAGCTGCCGCGCCTGCTCTGGTGGCCGATTTTGCACGGGGTGGTGCTGCGGCTGCGGCCGCGCAAATCGGCGGCCAAGTACGCCAGCATCTGGCTGCCCGAGGGCTCGCCGCTCAAGGTCTGGACCGAACGCCAGGCCAAGCTGCTGCAGGGCTACCTGGGCGAGCGCGGGCACCAGGTGCAGGTGCGCTGGGCCATGCGCTACGGCCAGCCCTCGGTGGCCAGCGGGCTCGATGCGCTCAAGGCCGCCGGTTGCACGCGCATTCTGGTGCTGCCCGCCTACCCCCAGTACAGCGCCGCCACCAGCGCCAGCGTGGCCGATGCCGTGTTTGCCTGGGGCCGCAAGGTGCGCAACCTGCCCGAGCTGCGGCTGGTGCGCAACTACCACGACCAACCCGAATACATCGCCGCGCTGGCGGCCTCGGTGCGCAGGCACTGGCAGGCACACGGACGCCCCGACGTGCTGCTGCTGAGCTTTCACGGCATGCCGGCGCGCACGCTCGAAAAAGGCGACCCCTACCACTGCGAATGCCACAAAACCGCGCGCCTGCTGGCCGAGGCACTGGGTTTGAACGCCGACCAGTACCGCGTCACCTTCCAGTCGCGTTTCGGCCGCGCCAAGTGGCTGCAACCCTATACCGAACCCACGCTGATCGAGCTGGCGCGCAGTGGCGTGGCGCGGGTGGACGCGATCTGCCCCGGCTTTGCCAGCGATTGCATCGAGACGCTGGAGGAAATCAACCTTGAAGCCCGCAGCGCTTTTCTGCAAGCCGGTGGCAAGGTGTTTCATTACATCGCTTGCCTCAACGACAGCCACGAAGGCATGCAAGCCTTGACCGCGTTGTGCGAGCAGCACCTGTTGGGCTGGCCCACGCGCCTGCCGAGCAACCCGGCCGCCAACGCACTCAGCCGCCAGCGCGCCCTGGCTCTGGGGGCCAAGGACTGAGCCGCTTAGCGCTTTGCGTGCCATGCTTATACTCGATTAGCCTTTGCTAAACAGTCGATTAAGCCCTATAATCGGGTTGCTTTCGGCGCGGCAAATTTATCATTTGACAGACTGCATGCTTGGCAGTCTGTCTAGGCGCCACCCTTGCCCCTTCCAAAACATCTCTGGAGCTTGACCATCATGCTAACCGCCGAACAAATGATCGCCGCCCAAAAAGCAAATATGGAGACCCTCTTTGGCCTGACGCAAAAGGCTTTCGAGGGTGTTGAGCGCATGTTGGAACTCAATATGCAAGCCACCCGGGCGGCGCTGGCCGAATCATCCAACAACACCCAGGCGCTGCTGAGCGTAAAAGACGCCCAGGAGCTGCTGGCCTTGCAAGCCGCGCTGATGCAGCCGCTGGCCGACAAAACCGCTGCCTACAGCCGTCAGTTGTACGAAATTGCGGCGGGCACTGGCAGCGAATTTGCCAAGTTCGCCGAAAACCAGGGCGCCGAGGTGCAGCAAAAGTTCATGGCCGTGGTCGATAACGTGGCGCGCAACGCCCCGGCCGGCTCCGAAACCGCCGTAGTGGCGATGAAGGCCGCCGTCAACTCGGCCAACAAGGCGATGGAGTCGGTGCAGCGTGCGGTGCACCAAGCGACCGAAGTGGCGCAGACCAACTTTCAATCCATGAGCCACAACGCCCTGGCAGCTGCCAAGGCCGCAACCCCCACAACCCAAGCCAGCCCCGCGGCCCGCAAACGCTGAGTCCGCACAGCGCCTAGAGAGGCGCTGGTGCGGCGCTGGCCCAGATCAGGCGCTGGCCGCAATCGGCAGCAAGTGCTGGCGCAACTGCGGCAGCATGCGCTCCATGGCGCTGCGCCCGGCGGCAATGGCTTGCTGGCGCACGCCAAAATCGGCGCTGCCCATGCCCGCCAAATCGGGGCGCACCACGGTTTCGGCCCCCGCCAGCGCCAGCCGGTTGATGCTCTGCCCCATGATGGTGAAGGTGCGCAGCAGCACGCGCACGGCGTCGGTGCCATAGCCCCCATCGAGGGCGCTGGATATATCCACCGCCAACACCCGCTCGGCCCCCATGGCGCGCGCGTGCTCCACCGGCACCGGCGCTACCAGGCCACCATCCACAAAATCGCGCCCGGCAATCGGCACCGGCGTGAACACGCCGGGCACGGCACTGGAGGCGCGCACCGCCAGCCCGCTGTCGCCGCGCCTGAACAGCACCCCGGCGCCGCTGCCCAAGTCGGTGGCCAACACGCCCACCGGCAAGGCCAGCTCTTGCAACTGCCGGTTTTGCACCATGCGGTTGACAAAGCGCGCCAGCGCCTCACCCCGCAGCAGGCCGCGGTTGAACAGCGGCAAGGTCCAGTCGGTGATCGTGACCTCCTCCATTTCCAGTGCGGCTTGTTCCAGTTGCTGCCCGTTCATGCCACTGGCGTAGAGCACCGCGACCAGGCTGCCGGCCGAGGTGCCCGCCACCAGCGCGGGCCGTATGCCCTCGCGTTCCAGCACCTGAATCACCCCGATGTGGGCAAAACCGCGTGCTGCACCACCCCCCAGCGCCAGCCCGAGGCGCGGCGGGCGCAATGGGAGCGGTGCAGGAGGCGCCGTCACGGGTGCAGGCGCTTGGCCTACGCCCAGCGTGCCGCAACCGGTCAGCGCCAGCAGCATGCCAGCAGCGGCGGCGCGGCGGCTCAGCCCACCCAACCGGGGCGCGTTCTGGGCCGCCGCCGATGTGCTTATGAAATTTTCCATCAATCACCAAAAATCAAAACAGGAATCATTGTCGTTTGTGCTAAGATAGCCTCGCGTCTTCACAGCGCCACACCATCCACCTCGATCAACCCACTCATCGCAAACCCACCATGAACCTGCGCAAAACCCTGACCTTGGCCTTGAGCGCCCTTACGCTCACGGCCCTTGCCAGCACCGCCTTGGCCCAAGATCGCGTGCTTAATCTGTATTCTGCCCGCCATTACCAGTCAGATGAGCTGATCTTCAATGAGTTCACGCGCACCACCGGCGTGCGCATCAACCAGGTGCAGGCCGACGACGCCGGCATCATGGCGCGTCTGCGCGCCGAAGGCGCGGCCTCGCCGGCCGACGTGGTGCTGCTGGTCGATGCCGCGCGCCTGGCGCTGGCCGACAGCCAAGGCATGTTCCGCCCGATACAGTCGGCCGCGCTCAACGCCGCCATCCCGCCGAATCTGCGCGCCGCCGCCACCCCGCAAGGCGTGACATGGTACGGCTTTTCCACCCGGGCGCGCGTGCTCGCCTTCGACCCGGCGCGCGTGCGCCCCGAGCAAATCGCAACCTACGAGCAACTGAGCGACCCGGCCCTGCGCGGCATGATCTGCTCGCGCTCGGGCTCGCACCCCTACAACCTGACCCTGATCGCCTCGTTGATCGAGCGCCACGGCGAAGCCCGCGCCGAGGCTTGGCTGCGCGGTGTGTTGGCCAACCTAGGCCGTGCGCCCGTGGGCGGCGACACCGACCAGATCCGCGCAGTGGCCTCGGGCGAATGCGCCATCGGCATCACCAACAGCTACTACGCAGCGCGCCTGCTGCGCTCGGGCCGCCCCGAAGACCGTGCCGTGATGGAGCGCGTGCGTCTGCTGCACCCCAACCAGGCCACCAGCGGCACGCACATGAACGTGGCCGGCGGTGCCGTGGCACGCCACACCCGTCAGCCCGAACTGGCGCAACAGTTCATGGAGTTCCTCGCCAGCCCGTTCGCACAGCGCACCTTTGCCGATGCCAACAACGAGTTTCCGGCTGCACGCGGTGTCACGCTGGATAACCCATACCTGCGCGCCCTGGGCGGTGAAACCGGCACCTTCCGCCAGGACGATCTGCCGCTGGGCAACGTGGCACGCCACTTGACGACAGCGCAGCGCCTGCTGGACCGCGTGGGTTTCCGCTGATCAATGCAATGGGTCTGCCCTAGCCGACCTAACCCCCTGACAAACCCGCCCCCAGCGCTCGCTTGGGGCGGGTTTTTTTGTCCCATAATTGACGCACACGTCAACCACCCACAAGGAGTCAACCTCATGCAGATCGCAGGCAAGGTATTCATCGTTACCGGCGCCGCCTCCGGGCTAGGTGAAGGCACGGCGCGGCATCTGGCCAGCTTGGGCGGCCGGGTGCTGTTGGCCGATATGAAGGTCGAAGCGGGCCAAGCGGTGGCAGCCGAGATCGGCGGCGTGTTTCTGCGCTGCGATGTGTCCAACGAAGCCGATGGCCAAGCCGTGGTGCAGCGCGCCTGCGAGCTGGGCTACTTGGCGGGCTTGGTGAACTGTGCCGGCATTGCCTCAGCCGAAAAAACCGTGGGCAAAAACGGGCCGCACGAGCTGGCGCTGTTTGCCAAAACGCTGCAAGTCAACCTGCTGGGCAGCTTCAACATGATCCGCCTAGCCGCCGCCGCCATGAGCCGCAACGCACCCGAGCCCAGCGGCGAGCGCGGAGTGCTGATCTCCACCGCCTCAGTGGCCGCCTACGACGGCCAGATCGGACAGGCCGCCTACGCCGCCTCCAAAGGCGGGGTGGTGGGCATGACGCTGCCGATCGCGCGCGACCTAGCGCGCAACGGCATCCGCAACATGACCATCGCCCCCGGCATTTTTGGCACCCCGATGCTCTTTGGCATGCCGCAAGAGGTGCAGGATGCGCTCGCCGCCAGCGTGCCCTTCCCCGCGCGCCTAGGCCGACCGCTGGACTACGCCCGGCTGGTGCAGCACATCATCGAAAACGAAATGCTCAACGGCGAGGTGATCCGCCTCGACGGCGCGATCCGGCTGCCGCCGCGCTGAAGCGGCCCTGCACCCGGGGCAGGGGGTGTGGCTGGCCACCCAAACTAGGGCCCGCCCACCATCGATGCTCGAGGGGCGCTAAGATAGGCCCACCCATGCACCCCCCTGCCCTGCCATGACGGCTTCTACCCCCCAAGACATCGCACGCGAAGCAGTCAAGCGCCTGACAGCGCGCAAACTCCCGCCCACGCCCGAGAATTTTCAAAACTATTACCACGAGGTCGCCGGCACCCGGCCGCTCAAGCCCTTTCCGCTTGAAAACCTGCGTCAGATCACGCAGGCGCTGCCCGACGCCACGCCGGCGCAGCAGCGTTTCAAGTCGCAGTTTGGCAAGGCGGTGTCGCTGCACAGCTGGGAGGATCTGGAAAAAGCCCTGACGCAGCAGCTCAAGAACCAGGCCCCCGCTGCCGAAGCCCCGCCGCCCACCGCCGTCACGCTCGTGGGGCAAGAGCTGCAGCGCTTCCCCCCCGATCTGTGCGAGCAAATGGCGCGCATCGTCGGCAACGCTCTGCCCGCTGTGGGCAACGACGACCGCAAAGTGGTGGAATTGGCCGATGAATTGATGCGCTATCTGCGTCTGTCCGACCAGCACCCGCCTTCGCTGCGCAAACTCATGGCCGACTTTGCCTTCAGGCTCTCCTTCGTGGCCGAGGAACAGGCCGCCATCCGCGAGACGCTGCTCAAGCTGCTGCATGCCGTGCTCGATAACGTGCGCGCGGTCAACCCAGAGCAGCCGTGGTTGCAAAAGCAGTTGCAGGCCATGCTCGAAGTGGCGCAGCCGCCCTTGTCGATCCGCCGCCTCGAGGAAGCGCAGTCGCGCCTCAAAGACCTCACGCGTTTGCAGCTCGACACCCAAGAGCACATGCTGGCGGCCCAAAACACGATGAAAGAGACCTTGACCGTGTTCATGCAGCGCCTGGGCGAAACCGCCGCCAGCAGCGAGCAGTACCAGCAGCGCTTCGAGCATTTTGCGCACCAGCTCGAGCGCTCCACCAGCTTGGCCGAAATGACCCCCGTGCTGCAACAGGCGATCCAGTCGGCGCGCCGTCTGGCGCTCGACAGCCAGCGCACCGGTGCCGATCTGGGGGCGCTGCGCCAGCGCGCCCACCAAGCCGAAGCGCAGGTCGAGCAGTTGCGCGACGAACTGCAGCGCCTGAGCGAGCAGGCCAGCCACGACGCGCTCACCGGCGCCCTCAACCGCAAGGGCATGACCGAAGTGCTTGAGCGCGAAACCTCGCGCGCGCAGCGCCTGGGCAGCACCTTGTGCCTGGCCTTGCTCGACCTAGACGACTTCAAGCGCCTCAACGACCGCCTCGGCCACCTCACGGGCGATGCCGCTTTGCAACATCTGGCCTCCGTGGCCAAAGCCGCGCTGCGTCCGCACGACTCGCTGGCGCGCTACGGTGGCGAGGAGTTTCTGATCATCCTGCCCGACATCGAACCCGACGAAGCGCTCGAGGTGGTGCGGCGGGTGCAGCGCGAACTCTCGACCCAGCTGTTCCTGAGCGGCAGCGAGCGCGTGCTCATCACCTTCAGCGCCGGCGTGACGCAACTGTTCGAGCACGAAACGCTGGCGCAGGCGCTGGAGCGCGCCGATCAAGCCATGTACGCAGCCAAGCGGGCCGGTAAAAACCGTGTTTTGCGTGCTTGAGGTGCTTGCGTTGTTTGAGGCCTCCTCGCCGTGAGCATTCCACAAGCTTTTTTGCAAGAGCTGCTGGCCCGGGTCGATATCGTTGAAGTCGTGGGCCGCCATGTGGCGCTCAAAAAGGGCGGCGCCAACTACCTCGGCCTGTGCCCTTTTCACGACGAAAAATCGCCCTCTTTCACGGTCAGCCCGACGAAGCAGTTTTTCCACTGTTTTGGTTGTGGCAAGAGCGGCAGCGCGCTGGGTTTTCTGATGGAGCACACCGGCGCGGGCTTCATCGAGGCGGTGCAAGACCTAGCCCAGCAAGCCGGGCTGAGCGTGCCGCAAGACGACGAAACGCCGCAGCAACGCGCCCAAGCGGCGGCCCAGCGCCAGCAGCGCAGCAGCTTGTCGGAGCTGCTGGAAAAAGCCGCCCTAGGCTACCAGCAGCAGCTGCGGCTTGCCCCGGCAGCTGTGGATTACCTCAAGCGCCGCGGCTTGAGCGGCCAAATAGCCAAACAGTACGGCATCGGCTACGCCCCCGAGCAGTGGCGTTTTTTGTCCACCGTGGTGGCCGATTACCAAAACCCGCTGCTGGTCGAGGCCGGGTTGGTGATCGAGTCCAAGGCGGCCCATGAAGAGGGCGCAGATGCGCCCGCCACGCAGGAATCGGGCAGCGGCTCGGGGCGCAGCGGCAAGCGCTACGACCGCTTTCGCGACCGCATCATGTTCCCGATTCGCAACGTCAAGGGCCAGTGCATCGGCTTTGGCGGCAGGGTGCTGGGAGTGGGCGAACCCAAATACCTGAACTCGCCCGAAACGCCCCTGTTCTCCAAGGGGCGCGAGCTCTATGGCCTGTTCGAAGCGCGCAGCGCCATCCGCCACGCGGGCTGCGTAGTGGTCACCGAAGGCTATATGGACGTGGTGGCACTGGCCCAGCATGGTTTGGGTTACGCCGTTGCCACGCTGGGCACCGCCTGCACGCCGGAGCAGGTGCGGCTGCTGTTTCGCTTCAGCGACACGGTGGTGTTTGCTTTCGACGGCGACAGCGCCGGCCGCCGTGCCGCGCGCAAGGCCCTGCCTGCTGCCCTGCCTTGGATGGGCGACACGCGCAGCGTCAAGTTTCTTTTTTTGCCGCCCGAGCACGACCCCGACAGCTTCATTCGTGCCCACGGCGCGCCGGCGTTCGAGCAAGCGCTGGCGCAGGCCCTGCCCCTGAGCCGCTTTTTGCTTGATGTGGCGGCCGAAGGTTGCGCGCTCGACACGCCCGAAGGCCGGGCGCGCCTGGCCAGCCAGGCCGAGCCCCTTTGGAGCGCGCTGCCCGAGGGTGCCTTCAAACACCAGATGTTGCTGGAACTGGCCGATCGGGTAGCCCTGGACGGGCGCGACCTGCTGGCGCTGTGGCAACCCAAGCCACCGCCGGCATCCAGAGCGCCGCGCCGTGTGCCTGCGCGAACGGCGAGCACCGACGCCTACCAGCGGGGCCGGCCAAGCACGGCATCCGCGGAGCCGGAGTCGATGCCGTGGACGAGCGATTTGCCCCCCACCCTGCAGCCTCAGGCCATCGATCGGCCATCGGCTAACGCGCGAGCGGGCGGCAGCGCGCGCTTGCCCGGGTTGGCTCCCATGCGCAGCACACCGCGAGCCCCCCGGCGCACGCCGCGCGGTCTGCTCGGGCGCGCCGACCGGGTGGCGCGCATCGTGCTGGCCAGCTCACAGGCTTGGGACTGGCTCAGCGCCGACGACCACCAGTTGCTGGCCCAGCAAGCGGCGCCACACGGGGCGTTGTTTGCCTGGCTTGAGGGTCAGTGGCTCGAGCACGGCCCGCAGCCGTGGGCAGCGCTGCGCGAAGCGCTGCGGGCTCAACCCTTCGAGGCGCTGGCGCTGGAATTGCACAGCGGCGGCATGGCGCTCGAACAAGCTGGGGCTCAGGCAAGTGCACCCACAGAACCCGCTCACCCCATTGACCCATCCGACCCCTCCGGCGTGCGCAGCGAACTGCGCGAATTGCTGCGACTGCTGCACATCGAACGGCTGATGCAGCTCGAAAACGAATTGATCGCCCATGCGGCAGCCGACGCCGGACAAATGCAGCGCTACCGAGAGGTCACGGCGCAGCGCAAAATCTTGCAAAACAGCAAAACCCTGCAATCAAACGACTAATCGGCTATAATTTTGGGTTAGCACAAGTGCGACAGCAGCACCTCCGAACCGGCCAACGCCCATGCACGGGCAACAGGGCTCAACGCCCCCGGCCACTGGTCACCCAGCCCTCGCAAGGACTGCACCCCAAATGTTCGCCCTCCCAACTTGTGCCGCACTCCCCTAACGGGCCTGAGTGCCTTTGGTGTTGCCTTTTGTGTAGCCCCTATTTGCCCCTTTTCGCCCCTATTCGTTCCTGTGCGCGTCGGCTGGCTCCATGCCGCTGCCGCCCCATTCACCGCACGGGTTTTGGCCCGTGCAGAAAGCGCTGTTCGTGAGCTCAAAAAAACCGACCGCCAAAGCCCCAACCAGTGCCCCCGTGCCCAGCGCAGCCGACGCCAGCCTAGAGCCGGTTGCTGCTGCGTCGCCCGCGGCCAGCAACAAGCCGGCCCGCAGCAGCGCGAGCAAGCCGGCGGTAGCCAAGACCGCCCCGGTGGCGGCACCAAAGGCTGCCGAGGCCCCCGTCGATGCCCCCATCAAAGCGGTGGCAGCGGTGAGCAAGCGCGCACGCAAGCCCAAAGCCATGGCGGAGCCGCTGCCGCACCCGATCCCGGCTGCGCCGCCAATCAAAGACGAGGTCGACCTGATCGACCTCGAAGAAGAGTTCAGCGTCGAACCCGAAGTGGGTGACACCGACAGCGCCCCCGATGCGTCCGAGCCGGTCGAAAAAGCCAAGCCCTTGCGCATGAAAATCAGCAAGGCCAAAGAGCGCGCCTTGATGAAAGAGTTTGGGCTCGACGACACCGTGCTCACCGAAGAAGAAGCCAAGGCCCGGCGCGACCACCTCAAGGCCTTGATCAAGCTTGGCAAAACGCGCGGCTACCTGACGCACGGCGAGATCAACGACCACCTGCCCGACAAACTGGCCGAAGCCGAAACGCTGGAAGTCGTGGTTTCGCTGCTCAACGACATGGGCGTGGCGGTCTATGAGCAAACGCCCGACGCCGAAACGCTGCTGCTGTCCAACGCCGGCCCCACCTCGGCCACCGAAGAAGAAGCCGAAGAAGAGGCCGAGGCCGCGCTCTCCACCGTGGACAGCGAATTTGGCCGCACCACCGACCCGGTGCGCATGTACATGCGCGAAATGGGCACGGTCGAGCTGCTCACGCGCGAGGGCGAAATCGAGATCGCCAAGCGCATCGAAGGCGGCTTGAACGAGATGATGGCCGCGATTTCGCAGTCGCCCGCCACCATCAACGAAATTCTGAACATGGGCGAGGAAATTCGCTCCGGTGCGGTGGTGATCTCCACCGTCGTCGATGGCTTTGCCGATTCAGACCAGGCCGACGACTACGTGGCCGAAGAAGACTTCGACGACTACGACGAAGCCAGCGACGACGACGGCAAAGGCGGCTCCAAGGCGGTGTCGCGCAAAATGGAAGAGCTCAAGCGCGAAGCGCTGGCGCGCTTCGATGCCCTGCGCGAGCTGTTTGAGCAGTTGCACAGCAGCTACGACCAGCACGGCTACGCCAGCCCAGCCTACCAACAGGCGCAAACGCTGCTGACCCAAAAGCTGATGACGATCCGCTACACCGCCAAAGCGATCGAAAAACTCTGCGACACGGTGCGCCAGCAAGTCGAGTCGGTGCGCAAAAAAGAGCGCGAGCTGCGCCGCATCATTGTCGATAAATGCCGCATGCCGCAAGACAAGTTCGTGGCCGACTTCCCGCCCAACCTGCTCAACCGCCAGTGGGTGCAAAAGCAGGCCGCTGCCGGCAAACCCTGGAGCGCCAGCATGGGGCGCCACATTCCGCCCATCCAAGAGCTGCAGCAGCAACTGATCGACCTGCAAACCAGCGTGGTGGTGCCTCTCGACCAGCTCAAGGCCATCCACAAGCGCATGATCGACGGCGAGCGCATGTCGCGCAACGCCAAAAAAGAGATGATCGAGGCCAACCTGCGGCTGGTCATCAGCATCGCCAAAAAATACACCAACCGCGGCCTGCAGTTCCTCGACCTCATCCAGGAGGGCAACATCGGCCTGATGAAGGCGGTGGACAAGTTTGAATACCGGCGCGGCTACAAATTTTCCACCTACGCCACGTGGTGGATACGGCAGGCCATCACGCGCTCGATCGCCGACCAGGCGCGCACCATCCGCATTCCGGTGCACATGATCGAAACCATCAACAAGATGAACCGCCTCAGCCGCCAGCATCTGCAAGAGCACGGCTTCGAGCCCGACGCCTCGATGCTGGCCGAGAAGATGGAGATCCCGGAAGAAAAAATCCGCAAGATCATGAAGATCGCCAAAGAGCCGATCAGCATGGAAACCCCGATCGGCGACGACGACGATTCGCACCTGGGCGACTTCATCGAAGACAGCGCCAACACCGCGCCGATCGACGCCGCCATGCAGGCGGGCTTGCGCGAAGTGGTCAAAGACATCCTCGACACATTAACCCCGCGCGAAGCCAAGGTGCTGCGCATGCGCTACGGCATCGAAATGTCCACCGACCACACGCTCGAAGAAGTGGGCAAGCAGTTCGACGTCACGCGCGAGCGCATCCGCCAGATCGAAAACAAGGCGGTGCGCAAACTCAAGCACCCGAGCCGCTCAGACAAGCTGCGCAGCTTCATGGATACGCTCTAAGCTTCAATTCAACCTAAAACGGCCCACCACCGCCGAGAGCTCGCGCGCCTGCTCGCTCATGGCGGTGGCGGCAGCCGCGCTTTGCTCGACCAGCGCAGCATTTTGCTGCGTCATCTGGTCGAGCTGACCGATGGCCGCATTGATCTGCGCCACCCCTTCGGCCTGCTCGCCCGACGCGCTCGAAATTTCGGCGATCACGTCGCGCACGCGCTCGACCTGCTCGACGATTGCCTGGATCGATTCGCCCGCCTGGTTCACCAGTCCCACGCCCGCCCCGACCCGATCGACACTGTTGTTGATCAGGGTTTTGATCTCTTTGGCTGCATCGGCGCTGCGCCCGGCCAGCGCACGCACTTCGGTGGCGACCACGGCAAAGCCGCGCCCGGCCTCGCCCGCACGCGCCGCCTCGACTGCCGCGTTGAGCGCCAGGATGTTGGTCTGAAAGGCAATGCCGTCGATCACGGCGATGATGTCGCTGATCTTTTTCGACGCCTGCTGGATTTCGTCCATGGTGTGCACCACGCTGCCCACCACCTCGCGCCCCTGTTGTGCGCTCTGGCCGGCGGTGCGGGCCAGCTCGCTGGCGGTGCGCGCCGAGGCGGCCGAATGCCCGATGGCGTCCGACATGCTCTCCATGCTGGCCGCAGTCTGCTCCAGGTTGCTGGCGCTTTGCTCGGTGCGCTCGCTCAGGTTCTGGTTGCCCGCAGCAATTTCGTGCGCCACCGCCGTGATGCCATCGGTGCCGTGGCGCACGTCGGCCACCACCTGGGCAATTTGATCGCGCATGGCGTTCAGGGTGCGGCTCATCTGGCCGAACTCATCGCCGCGCTCGATCGACAGGCGCGCACCGATGTTGCCATCGGCCATCTGCTGAGCAAATGTCATGACCTCGTTCAAGGGCGAACGGATGCTGCGAATCAGCACCGCCGCACCCCCCAGAATGAACAGAATCAAAACCCCCAGCATGGCGCTGGCGGTCCACATATTGGTGTCGCGGCGCTCGGCAAACACCGCCTGCGACTGCTGCAACTGGGTGGCTTGCAACGCCGCAAACTCACGCAGACTGCTCATGTAGGGCGCAATACCGGGATTGAAGCGCTGGTTGATTTCCTGCATCGCGCCCGCGGCGTTGCCCTGCTCGCGCAGCGCCCGCGCCTGCGCCAGCGAATCCAGCACTGCCTGGCGCTGCGCCGCAATGCGCTGCATCAGTTCGCGCTCAGGCGCGCTGGTGGCAAGCTCGGCCAGGCGGGTTTGCACCTCGTTGATTTGGCGCACGGTTTGGGGAATGAGCTCGCGGTACAGGGTTTCCAGTTCCGGGTTGGCCGAAATGAAGGTGGCCTGCACCCGCGTCACGTTGGTTTCCACCAGCCCAGCCCAGATCGTGGCCAGTTGCAGCTTTTCGCTCTTTTGCGCCAGCACAGCCTCGGATTCGGCCGTGATGGCGCGCGACTGCATCGAGGTCTGCACCACCACCACCACCAGCGCCAAAATCAGCAGCAGCACACCCAGCCAGAGCTTGCCCCCGACACCCAAGCCCGAACGCATCGGTTCTTTATTCATATCAAACTCAACTTTCTTACGACGTTCTGACAGACCAGCAAAAAGCCGCTAAGCATACATGAAAGCAGATGCCTTAAGCGCACTGGAGATATTTGTCCATGCCATTTTTTGATATATTCTGCACAGAGATGATATCAATTTTTCGAAGTGGGGCATCTAGGGGCCCAGCGCTCACGCCCACTTCACTCTTGCACGTTCATCGCGGCCGGCCGCCCCATTCTTAAGTGTGACCCATGACCGTTTCGTTGCCCAAACCTGCAGACGATGAAATTTTTCTCTTTGCCGATGAACCCGCCACGGCAAACGGGGGCGTGCTCGCAGCCAACCCATGGCGCGTGCTGGTGGTCGATGACGACCCCGACGTGCACCTCAGCACCGCCTTTGCGCTCGACCTGACTTGGACGCTTGAGCGCCCGATCCAGCTTTTGCGCGCCGAATCGGCGGCGCAAGCGCGCGACATCCTAGCCCAAAGCACCGACATCGCCGTGGTGCTGCTCGACGTGGTGATGGAAACCCCCGATGCCGGGCTGCGGCTGGTCGATCACATCCGGCGCGAGCTTGGCATGACCGCCACCCGCATCGTGCTGCGCACCGGCCAGCCCGGCTACGCGCCCGAACACGAAACGCTGGCGCGCTACGACATCAACGACTACCGCTCCAAGTCCGAGCTCACCCAACACAAGCTCGTTTCTACCCTGATGGCGGCGGTGCGCTCCTACGAACAGGTGCGCGCCATCGAGGCCAGCCGGCGCGGCTTGCAACAGATCGTGCTCGGCTCGGCTGCGCTGATGGAAATGAGCGGCCTGCAGCGCTTTGCCGACGGCGTGCTCACCCAGGTGGCGGCCTTGCTGGGCGTGCCGCCGCAGGGTTTGGTCTGCGCCCAGGGTCCGGCCCCCGGTGGCCCCTACACGGTGCTGGCTGCCGCCGGCCCTTTCGTGGCCCTGATCAACCAGCCGCTGGAGCGCCTCAACGGCCACCCGGCGCTCGGGCATCTGCAACAAGCCCTCAAGAACCAGCGCAGCCACTGGGGGGCTACCGAAACCGTGCTCTACGTGGGCACCGAGCGCGGCTTGGATATGGCGATTTATCTGCCCACCCACCTGCCACACGACGAGATTACGCGGCAACTGCTCGATGTGCTGTGCGTCAACCTGAGCGCCTGCCTGCGCAACCTGGATTTGGTGCAGCGCCTGCAACAGGTGGCCTACCAAGATCCGCTGCTGGGCATTGCCAACCGGGCCCGGCTGATCGATTGCATCGAGCACAGCGAACACGGCAGCCATGCTCCGCACCGCCTGATCTTGGCCGACATCGACGATTTCAACGGCATCAACGAGCTCATGGGGCATCCCTTTGGTGACCGGGTGCTGCAGGCCCTGGCGCAGCGTCTGCTCGACTCCCTGCCCGCAACCGTGACGCTGGCGCGCGTCTCGGGCAACTCATTTGGCCTCTTTGGGGCAACCGGCGTGCTGCAAGCGGAGCAGGTGCTGCTGGCCCTCGAAGCCCCTCTGAGCGTGGATGGCCAGCCCTTCAAGGTGCGGGTTTCGATGGGTTGCTGCCAAGAGGCAGACCTGAGCGCATCGGGTGCCGATGCGCTCAAAAACGCCTCCATTGCCCTCAAGCACGCCAAGCTGCAACACCGAAGCGGGCTGGTGGTGTTCGATGCCGATATGGCGCAGCGCTCGCGCCACCACGCCGAGCTGCTGGAGCGGCTCACAGCCGCTTTCAACGACCAGCAGTTGTTCCTCGTCTACCAGCCGCAAATCGACCTCGACACCCGCGCCGTGATCGGCCTCGAAGCCCTGCTGCGCTGGCGCCGCGAAGACGGCCAAATGGTGCCGCCCGACCGCTTCATTCCCGTGGCGGAACAATCGGGCCTGATCGACAGCCTGGGCCTGTGGGTCTTCAACACCGCCTGCCACGACATGCAGCGCCTGATCGCTGCCGGCCTAGACCCCAAGCTGATGGCCATCAACGTGTCCGTGGCGCAGTTCAAAAACTCGGCCTTTGTGGCGCAGATCGAACAGGCTTTGCTCGATTCGGGCCTGGCTGCAGACCGGATCGAGCTCGAGATCACCGAGTCGGTGGCGGCGCTCGGGCATGGGGTGGTTGAACCCCTGCTGCAGCGCTTGCGAGGGCTGGGGTTTTCGGTGGCCATCGACGATTTCGGCACCGGCTATTCTTCGCTGGCCTATCTGGAGCGGCTGCCGCTGGACCGCATCAAGATCGACCGCGAGTTTGTCAGCCAACTGCAACAGGGCCAAGAAGCGCGCATCGCGGCCCTGATCGCCCAGCTCGGCGGCCAGCTCGGCCTGCGGGTGTTGGCCGAAGGCATCGAAGACGCGGCGGTGTGGCGCAAATTGCAAGACATCGGCTGCCACGAGGGCCAAGGTTTTCATATCGCCAAGCCCATGCCCTTTGAGGATTTGCTCGCCTGGTTGCGCCAATGGAATGCCGGCGCGCTCACCTGATCCGGCCCCGCCCAAAGCCCCCAATGAAGCACAACCCCATGCGTCGCCGCCTGCTGCTGCACACTGCCGCTTGGCCTATGGGTGGTGCGCTGGCGGCAGTCGGGTTGTCGGCTTGCGCGCCAACAACACCGGTGCGGCTGGCGATGCTCAGCGGCCTCACTGGTGCGGTGAGCGACCTTGGTGTGGCCGCGCGCGACGGCGCCCTGCTGGCGATCGAGCACGCCCGGGCCGCCGGGCAGGCGCTCGAACTGCTGGAATTCGACGATGGGCAAACCCCCGGCAAGCTGCCCGAGGTGGCGCTGCGCATCGCCAGCGCCCAGGTGGCCGCCGTGATCGGGCCGGTGACCAGCAGCATCGCACACGCTTGGATCCCTCTGGCACAGCAGCAAGGGCTGCTGAGCGTTTCGCCCACTGTGACCAGCGACGACTTCAGCGGCCTCGACGACCTGTTCTTTCGCGTCTGCGCCAGCACGCGCAAGTACGCCACCCAAAGCGCCGCCTTCGCGGTGCAGCGGCGCGGCTGGCGCCGGCTGGCGCTGATCCGCGACGACTCCAACGCCGCTTACACCCGCAGTTGGGCCGATTTTTTTGCTGCCAAGGCACGCAGCCTGGGCGCCACGGTGGCCGAAGCGGTGGTGTACCAAGGGCCGCTGGCTCCGCGGCAGGCGCAAACGGTTTTGCAGCAAGCCCTTGCGCAGCGCCCAGAGACGCTGGTGCTGGTCGCCAACGCCAGCGACACCGCCCTGCTGGCCCAACTGGCCCGGCAAAGCCCGCAGGCACCGGCGCTGCAGGCCGCCGAATGGGCCTCGACCGAGCAACTCATCGTGCGCGGCGGGCGGGCGGTCGAGGGCATGCTGGTGTCGCAATACTTCGACCGCAGCAGCCGCGCACCGGCCTATCTGGAGTTTTTGCAACGCTTCGAGCAGCGCTACCGGCGCCAGCCCGGTTTTGCCGAAGTCGCCGCTTACGATGCCGCTCAAGTGCTCCTGCAGGCACTGCCCCAGCAGACGCCGGGCGAGGCGCTCAAAGCCACGCTGCTGCGCCTGCGCACTTTTCGCGGCTTGCAAGACCCAATCATTTTTGACGACTATGGCGACAGCCAGCGCCCCATGGTGATGACTGAAATCCGCAACGGCCGCTTCATCACCTTCGGCGCATGAAAGTTACGCGCACACTGTCGATCCGCAGCCTGCTGGTGGGCCAGTTCGTGCTGGTGATTGGCTTGGCCATTGCGCTGGTGGTGGCGCTCATGTTTTTCTGGCGCCTGCCGCTGGAACGCGAGGCGCAGCGCCACGAACAGCAACGCATGGCGGCCGTGGTGGTGCAGCAGGTGCAAGGGCGGCTCGATATCACCGAGTTGCTCACCGAAATGTTGAGCGGTGCCAACCCCGCAGGGCCGATCGAGGGCGGCTTGATCAACCCGCAGGTGCGCCGCTTTGCGCAGCAGCTAGCCGATCAGGCCGACACCTTTCAGTCCATTTACTGGGTCGGGCCAGACGGTTTGGTGCTTGATTTCGTACTGCCCTTCGGCCTTGGCGACCCCGCGGCCATGGCCCGGGTGGGTGCCGACCTGAGCAACCTGCCGGTTTTGCGCCTGGCGGCCCAAGGCCAACACCAGGTCTGGAGCGACCAGCACCTCTCGCCCCTGAGTGGGCTTCCGGTGGTGGCACTGGCGCTGCCGCTGCCCGACGGTTTCATGATCGCCGAAATTTCGGTGCAAAAATTGGTGGCCGCCACCGCCGACTGGGGTGCGCGCGGCGAACTGCTGGTGCTGCTCACCGATGGCACGGGCGAATTGCTCGGCTCACCCGACCCGCTCGACCCCCTGCACCGGCGCAACATCGCCAATCTAGAGCCGATTGCTCGCGCCCTCGACAGAACGCAGGCGCACGGCCGCATCGCACACCTGGGCGCAGCCTTCGAGGGCTATGCCCTGCGTATCGACCGCCTCGGGTGGGTGGTGTTCACGGGCCAGCCGCTGGTGCTGGCCCGCGCCGGCGAACGCGCGGCCATCACCCTCACCGCGGTGGTGGTGTTGTTTGCGATTGGCTTTGGCTTGCTCCTCAACCTGCTCGTGGCCACCCGCATTGGCCGCCACCTGAGCCGCAGCGTGGCCTATTCCGACGCCGTGGCGCGTGGCGAGTACGACGTGGCACCGCCCCACAGCCGCATCACCGAAGTGCAGCGCCTCGAGCACAGCCTGCGCCACATGGCGCTGGAAATACGCCGACGCGAGCAGCAAATGCGCGCCATCATCGACCTCGGGCCCACGGTGGCGGTGCAGATTTACGACCGCAATGCCCGCGTGCTGGACTGGAACCCGGCCTCGGAGCGCATGCTCGGCTACAGCCGCGAGCAGGCGCTGGGCAAGCGGCCCTGCGATTTGTACTACGATGCCCAGCAACAGGCCGATTTTGACGCCATCTTGGCGCGCATTGCCGAAACCGGCACACCCTTTGGGCCTTTTGAAGCTGCAGTGCGCAGTGCCGATGGCACGCTGAGCTGGCTTTACTCCACCACGTTCTCGATTCCCGGGTCACAAGAGGGCGAGCTGCAGTTCGTCTGCATGGACATCGACATCAGCGAGATCAAGCGGCTCGAAACCGAGCTGCGCAGCCTCAACACCGAGCTCGAAGACCGGGTGCAGCGGCGCACCCTCAGCCTCGAACAAGCCAACAACGAATTGCAGCGCACCCTGAGCGAGCTGCGCTCCACCCAAGACCGGCTGCTGCAAGCCGACAAACTGGCTGCCCTGGGCAGCTTGGTGGCCGGGGTGGCGCACGAGCTCAACACCCCGATCGGCAACGCCATGCTGGCCGCCAGCACCTTGAGCGAGAGTCTGCGCCAGTTCCACCAGCGTTTGCAGCAAGGGCTGCGGCGCAGCGACCTCGATGCTTTTGTGAAACAGGTGGGCACGGCCGATGAAATTGCCATCCGCAACTTGGAGCGCGCCGCCGAGCTCATTAGCAGCTTCAAGCAAGTGGCGGTGGACCAGACCAGTTCGCAGCGGCGCCGCTTCGAGCTGGCGGAGGTGGTGCACGAAATCTTGCTCACCCTGCAGCCGGTGCTCAAGCGCAGCCCGTTTGCGCTCGAAGTGAAAGTGCCCACCGATATCTGGATTGATAGCTACCCCGGCCCGCTGGGGCAGGTGCTGGCCAATCTGATCCAGAACGCCTTGCTGCATGGGCTGCAGGGCCGATCCAGCGGTTGCGTGCGCATCGAGGCCGCCATCGAAGAAGGCGAGCGGTTCCGGCTCAGCGTGAGCGACGACGGCAAGGGCATTGCGCAGCACCTGCAAGACCGCGTGTTCGAGCCCTTTTTTACCACCCGGCTCGGCCAAGGGGGCAGCGGGCTGGGCCTGCACATCGTGCACAACCTGGTGACCGGGGTGCTGGGTGGGCGCATCGACCTCCAGAGCAACCCGGGGCATGGGGCGCGCTTCACCATCGAGTGCCCGCTGGTGGCCCCGCGCGAGGCCGTCCCCGTCATCGGCACGCCCGAGTCCGCTTGATCAGGCTAGGCACTCCAGCGCCAGCACCCCGGTGGCGGTGTTGGAGATCGGGATGTGGTAGTTGCTGTGCACCTTGCGCACCCCAGCCCCGCCGCGTGTGAGGGCGGCGCGCATGGCCAGCCACATCAGAAGCTCCACGCCCTGCGTGCCGGCGCGCTCGACCAGCTCCAGATCGCTGAACTGGGTCGCCCACTCGGGGTTGCTGACCATGCTTTCCAAGAACTGCTGGTCGAAGGCCTTGTTGATGAAGCCCGCGCGTTCGCCTTCGAGCTGGTGGCTTAAGCCCCCGGTGGCCATGACCAGCACCCGCTTGTCGCTCTCCCAGGCGGCGATGGCCTCGCCCACTGCTTGGCCGAGCCTATAGACGCGCCGCGCCGTGGGCAGCGGAAACTGCACGGTGTTGATGTCGATCGGCACAATCTGCACCGGCGCCACCTCGTGCGTGGGCCAAAACAGCTTTAACGGCAGCGAACAGGCGTGATCGACCAGCATCTCCTGGCAAGTCACGATATCGAACTCGTGCGCCACCAGGTGCCGGATGAGGTGCCACGAAAGCTCCGGGCAGCCTGCCAGCGGCGGTAGCGTGGGGATGCCCCAGCCTTCGTCGGCGTTGCGGTACTCGGCTGCGGCCCCGACGGCAAAGGTCGGCATTTTGTCGAGGAAAAAATTGAGGCCGTGGTCGTTGTAGAACACCACCACCACCTCGGGGCGCACCTGCTCGAGCCAGCGGTGGATGGGGGGAAAGCCGTCGAAAAACGGCTTCCAGTAGGGTTCTTGCTGCCAGCCTTTGGCCAGCGCGTTGCCGATGGCGGGGATGTGCGAGGTGGCCAAGCCACCGAGTAGGGTTGCCATGATGGGGGTTTCTTTCAGACGATGCGGTAGAGGTGCGGGGGGCTGTCAGCGCGCGGCCGCTGGCCAGTCGGGCTGCTGGTTGGCCGCCGCCAGTTTGGCCATGAACTCGGGCTTGCTCACGCCGGTTTGCTGGGCCCCAATGTCTTGCATATTGAGGCCAAAAATGCCGGCAAACTTGGCCAGATAGTAGGCGTTGCCACCGGCTTGCAGCAGCGCCAGCACCTGCTTGGAGCGCACCGCCTCGGCCTGCTGCGGGTTTAGGCCGTACTGGGCCATATAGGCTTCGGGGTCGGCCACGAAGGCCTCGCGATTGGCTTTGTCGTTGAAAGAAAAACACATTTTATTGAGGGCATAGCCTTTTTGGGCCATGCCGCCGTCAAACGGGGTGGTGCCGGGGATGTCGTGGGTGTCATGGGTGTCGATAATCGGGCTGCTCATACTTGCGCTCCTGGGTGGTGTGGGCTGCACTGGCGGGCCTGCACGGGTTTGGTTTGGACAGGTGCGCCAGTGTGGCGCACGAATTGACTTCAATCAAGCAATGCTTCATCATGCAACCCATGAGTAATTTAGATTGGTTTGCACTCGATGCGCGCCTGCTGCGCGTGCTGGTGGCGGTGGCACAAAGCGGCTCGGTCACGGCCGCCGCCCAGCGCCTAGGGGTGACGCAGTCGGCGGTGAGCCACCAGCTCGATCGGCTGCGCGCGATCGTGGGCGACCCGCTGTTTGTCAAGTCCGGGCGCGGCATCGTGGCCACGGCGCGCACCGAAGCCTTGCTGGCACCGGCGCAGGCCCTGCTGGAAGAAATGGAGCGCTTTGCCCAGCGCGAGCGCTTTGAGCCGGCCCAGTGGGAGGCCAGCCTCACCTTGGCTGCCAATGATTTGCAGCGCGACCTGCTGCTGCCGCCGCTGCTGCAGCGCCTGCAGCACCTGGCGCCCAAGGTGCAACTGCGCGTCATCCCATCGGGCATTCCGAGCCTAGAGCTGCTGCGCCAGCAACAGTGCCAGCTCGTGCTCAGCCCGCGCCCGCCCGATGGCACCGACATCGTGCAAAAGCGCCTGTTCGAAGACACCTACCGGGTGTTTTACGACCCCACCCAGCGCGCCGCCCCGCGCGATATGGACGAATTCCTGGCCGCCGAGCACGCCACCGTGGTCTATGAGCCAAACCGGCCGCTCGACCTCGACCAGTGGCTGCTTGGGCGCGGCGTGCAGCGGCGCTTTCGCGTGTTGGTGCCGGGTTTTGCCGGGCTGGCTTCGTTTTTACCGGGCAGCCGCTTGCTGGCCACAGCGCCCGGCTTGCTGCAGCGCCACTTGCTGCGCGGGCTGGCCAGCGCCGCCCCGCCGCTGGCTTGCCCGCCGCTGCCCATGTACCTGGTCTGGCACCTGCGACACCAGCACGACCCGGCGCAGCGCTGGCTGCGCGAGCAAATCGAGGCGCTGCTGCCAGCCGTGCTCAGCCCGGCGGCGTCGGGGGCGGGCTCGTAGGCGCGGTGTGCATCTGCTGCTGTGCCTGCTGCTGCGCCAGCCGGTACTGCTGCGGGCTCAGGCCGGTGCGGCGCTTGAAGAAGCGCGAAAAATACGCCGGATCGTCGAAACCGAGCTCCAGCGCCAGGCTGGCTGCAGGCGCCTCGATGTAGATCAGGCGCCGGCAGGCTTCGCGCGTCAGGCGCTCGTGCACCAGTTCCAGCGCGCTGCGGCCGCTGGCGCTGCGCGTAAGGCGGTTGAGGCGCTGCAGCGACAGCCCCAGGCGCTCGCCGTAGCGCTGCAGCGGCCAATGCTCCAAAAAGTGCTGCTCGACCAGCAACAAAAACCGCGTGAACAGCGCCTGGTGCCGGTGCGCCCGCGTACCCGCTTGGGCGGCTTGGCGCTGCTGCGCGCTGGACTGCGCCAAGCGCCACACCAGCGCCCGCGCCAGCCAGCCCAGCACCGGCGAGGCGCCCACCCCAGGGGGCCATTGGAACTCGTGCGTGAGCTCACGAAACAAGGCGTCGAGCCGCTGCGCCGCGTCCTCGTCAGGCAAAAAGTGCAACAGGCGCGGGGCCGTGAACAGCTCTTGAAAGGCCGCTCCGAGCGCGCCCGTCTCGCCTTCGAGCAGCCAGCGTGCGCTCAGCGTGAGTACGCGGCCGTCGGTCTCGGGCGCAAAACGAAAGCCATGCACCACCGTGGGCGGCAGCACGATCGCCGCCGGAGCCCGGACTTCGGCGCGCTGCTCGTCCAGCAGCACCTCGGCCTGGCCGCGCCACAACCACAACACCTGGTACAAGCCTTGGTGTGTGTGCGGCTGAATCTCCCATTGGTAGAGGCGGCTGCGCGACTGCACCTCCTCGATGTGCAGCAGCTCCTGCCCAAGTGAGGCCGCCTCGCCATAGAGCGCAAAGCTGGGGATGTGGCTGCCGCCAGCCCGATGCGGGTTGGGGAATGCGGCCGACGCAGCAGACGTGGAAGGCTGATCACTCATGCCCTCATTTTGATCCAAAAGTACCAGCAATCGCCGTGAATTTTGCACGCCCCCGGAGCCTGCCAGGCCCTACAGTTCCATCTTGAGCCCACAGCCGCGCAGCCTCAGCCCACACAGCGCGCCCCAGAGCGCAACAAAACAGGAGACCCGCCATGCACCCCTTCCAGTTCGACCCCTACTCACCAGCCGTCGACGCCGACCCCTTCCCCTATTACTGCCGCCTGCGCGAGGAATTCCCCTGCTTTTGGAGCGAGCAGGCGCAGATGTGGGTGCTGTCGCGCTACGCCGACATCGTCAGCGCGCTCAACGACTGGCAAACCTACTCCAGCGCCAGCGGCAACCTGATGACCGAACTGCCCGGCCGCGCCGGCGCCACCCTGGGCAGCTCCGACCCACCCCGGCACGACCGCCTGCGCGCGCTGGTGCAGCACGCCTTCATGAAACGCAACCTGCTGGCGCTCGAAGAGCCCATCCGCGCCGTGGCGCAGCAGGTGTTTGGCCAACTGCGCGGCGTTGATCAGTTCGACTTCAAAGACGTGTCCTCGCAGTTCACGGTCAAGGTGCTGATGACCGCGCTCGGCCTGCCGATGGGCGATGAAGCGCTGGTGGCCGAACACGAGGTGCGCGACCACGCCGTGCTGATGGTGCAAAGCGACGCCCGCACCCGCGCCAAGGGCCCCGAGCACATTGCCGCCTACCAGTGGATGCAGAACTACGCCGCACAAGTAATCGCGCTGCGCCGGGCCGAACCGCGCAACGACCTCATCAGCCACTTTGCCATGGCCGAAATCGACGGCGACCGCCTCGACGAGCGCGAGGTGCTGCTCACCACCACCACCCTGATCATGGCCGGGGTCGAATCGCTGGGCGGCTTCATGATGATGCTGTCCTACAACCTGGCCAGCTTCGACGAGGCGCGCCGCGCCGTGGTGGCCGACCCCGCCCTGCTGCCCGACGCGATCGAAGAAAGCCTGCGCTACAACACCTCGGCGCAGCGCTTTCGCCGCCGCTTGATGAAGGACGTGACGCTGCACGGCCAGACCATGCGCCAAGGCGATTTCGTCTGCCTGGCCTACGGCAGCGGCAACCGCGACCAGCGCCAGTTCCCCGACCCCGACCGCTACGATCTGGCGCGCAAGCCGCGTGGCCACCTCGGTTTTGGTGGCGGTGTGCACGCCTGCCTGGGCACGGCGATTGCACGGCTGGCGCTCAAAATCGCCTTCGAGGAATTCCACCGCGTAGTGCCCGAGTACCATCGGGTGGCCGATCAACTGCCCTGGATGCCCTCGTCCACCTTTCGCAGCCCGCTGGTGCTCGAACTGGCCGCCGGCTGAACCCCCATTTTTTATTTGGATGCACCTGCATGGCACAAATCACCTACATCGAAGCCCACGGCCAATCCACCACGGTCGATCTGCCCGAAGGCTGGAACCTGATGCAAGGCGCAATTGCCAACGGCATCGAAGGCATACTGGGCGAATGCGGCGGCTCCTGCGCCTGCGCCACCTGCCACTGCTACGTCGATGAAAGCCGACTGCCCGATCTGGCCGCGCCGAGCCAGACCGAGCTCGACATGCTCGAACACGTGGCCGCCGAGCGCCGCCCCAACAGCCGCCTGGCCTGCCAGCTCAAGGCCACGGTGCGGCTCGACGGCCTGGTCTTGCACCTGCCGGCCACGCAGGAATAAGCGCCAAGCATACGAGCGCCAAGAATACGCACCCAGACCAAGGACGCGCCATGATCCCACCCAGCCTGCTGGCATCCAGCCTGATCGAATCCAGCCCCGGGCTACAGGCCGATGCCAGCTCCGATCCCGGCGTCCTGATCGTCGGCGCCGGGCAGGCTGGCGTGCAGACCGCCGAGGCGCTGCGCAGCGGCGGCTACAGCGGCCCCATCACCCTGCTGGGCGAGGAGCCGCACGCGCCCTACCACCGCCCGCCCCTGTCCAAAGCCTGGCTGTGCGGCGAGCTGCAAGCGGCCCAGTTGCTCATGCGCGCCCCCGAAGCGCTGGCGCGCAAAGGCATTGCGCTGCGCCTGGGCGTGTGCGTGCAAGCCATCGACCGCGCCCAGCGCCGCCTGCATCTGGCCGACGGCAGCGCCCTGCCCTACGCGGCGCTGGTGCTGGCCACCGGTGCCAGCCCGCGCACGCTAGCGCTGCCGGGTGCCCCCGCCGCACCGGCTGCCCAACAAGCCGCCGGCGTGCTCAGCCTGCGCGGCCTCGACGACGCCAGCGCCCTGGCAGCCAGCCTGGCCGACTGCCAACGCCGCGCACAGCCCCTGCTGGTGATCGGCGGTGGCTTCATCGGGCTCGAAGTGGCAGCCAGTGCGCGCAAGCTCGGGCTCGAAGTTACCGTGCTCGAAGCCGCGCCGCGGCTGCTGGGCCGCGTGCTGGCCCCGGCCTTGTCGGACTGGTTTGCCGAGCTGCACCGCCGCCACGGGGTGCAAGTGCGGCTGGGGGCGCAACTGGCCGCGCTCGAAACCGGCCCCGACGGGCAGGTGCTCGGCGCCCGTCTGGCCGACGGCAGCTTTTGCCCCGGTGCCGCGGTGCTGGTCGGCATCGGGGTGCAAGCCAACGACGCGCTGGCGCAGGCCGCCGGGCTGGAATGCGAGCGCGGCATCGTCGTCGATGCCTGCGGGCGCAGCAGCGACGCGCACATCTGCGCCGCCGGCGACTGCACCGCGCGCCGCCTGCCCGACGGCACGCTGCTGCGGCTGGAGTCGGTGCACAACGCCACCGAACAGGCCAAGAGCGTAGCCGCCGCCATCCTCGGGCAAGAGCGCCCCTTCACTGCCACGCCCTGGTTCTGGAGCGAGCAGTACGACAAAAAGCTGCAAATGGCGGGCCTGAGCGCCGGGGCCGACCAATGGGCGCTGCGCGGCGCCATGGATGACGGCGCTTTCAGCCTGTACCACTTTCGCGGCCAGCGGCTGCTGGCGGTCGATAGCGTCAACGCCACCCGCGAGCACCTGCAGGCGCGCAAGCTGCTCGACGCCGGCGTCTCGCCCACCCCAGCCCAGGCCGCCGACCCGGCTTTTGACCTTGGGATCCTGCTGCCTTCGGGCTGAGGCCGCAATCAGCCTTGGCTTGGGGACGAGGCCGGCTGCTGGTGCGCGCCGGCCTCAGTCGATCCGCTGTGTACCCAAGGCGCGCTTGATTTTTTGGTCGGTTTTGTATTGGCTGAGCGCATACACGGACCAGATCGCCGCCGGAATCCAGCCGATGATGGTGATTTGCAAAAACAGGCAGATCACACCGGCAAACGGCCGCCCGATGGTGAAAAACTGCAACCAGGGCAAGAAAATGGCGAGCAAAAGACGCATGGTGGTTCCTTTTTTAAAAATGCATTGTCAGTATGGGAGCGCGCCACCCGTTTGACTGTGCCATTCCTTGCACAACTTCCTGAACGAGCGACTTTGGTGCCACGCTTGTTGCATGTCAAAGCGCGATGTAAAAGCGGGCTGATCCAGTTTTTCACGGTAAGTACCTGCCATTTGGCGCTGCAACCAGCCCTTGGCGTCACGCGGCTGCTCAACATCTGTGGGCAGCTCCGCACGAAAAACAAAGCCACGTACACCGTTCAACGACGCAGCAGAAGCAACGAACCAAGCCTCAAACTCTCGATTGGCCAAAACAACGGAAAACTTGCGGTGTGATATGTAGGGCTGCGCCCGGCGCAGAATCTTTTTGCTCAGCGTCGCCGGGCAGTCATCGTCAGCATCCAGCACGAGCAAGATCCAGCCGCCATCGCCACATTTGGCTGCGGCCAAAAGCAGTTGCCGCCTGAATTCATCTTCCTTATTCAAGAATCGGTCGCGCCTGACGCGAATGGGCGGCAATGTCACCACATTCACCTGAGGTTGACACTCAGCGCCCAGTCTGCGCAGCAAGATGGGCATTGCAGCCACCTCGCCGTCGCCTTCCACGATGCAAGCAATGGCCGACATCATTGCACCTCAAAAAACAAATCAGGTTGCGCCTTGAGCTGGGCATCCAATGCAGCGCGGTCGGGCGCCAACTGGTTCATGCGCAGCAACTCACCTGCGGAAAACAAGTGCTGTTTGAGCATGTCTCTGGATGCCTGGTCCAAAGGAGCCAGTTTTGTGGCCCCTTCTTCCGAGATCACGGCAATGATCGAGTCGGCATCAATGCTCATATCATCCAGCAAATCGGGGCTGTGACTCGTGACCAGCACCTGATGCTTCTCGGCCACCTGATTCAGAACTTCGCGCAGAGCGCCGCTGGCGGCCGGGTGCAGCGCCGTTTCAGGCTCTTCAATCGCAATCAGAGTCGGCGAATAATCGGCATTGCCTTGCAGCAGTGCTGTCAACACGCCCAATGCTCTGAGTGTTCCATCGGACATGTTTTGAGCGAGAAAACGCCACGGATGCTTGGCCCCTGCAACCGCTTGCCGAAACTCCAAGGTTTCCATCGGGCCCACCGCTTTGCGCTCCATGCTCTGGACCATAGGCACCACGGTGCGCAGATAGTCGTTGATGAGATCCAACTGCTTGGGCGCACTTCGTTTCAAGTGATGCACCACACTGGCAATGTTCTCGCCCACGGGCTTGAGCAGGCGCCCATCTTGCGGCTTTTGCAGCTCGCGCATGACCTTGGGGTTCAGGTTATAAAAACCCATGGCGGTCAAGGCGTCATAGACAGGCCTGAACACCGTCAGACCCGAAGCTGCAACCATTGCCAGCCGATCAGCGGTCAGCGCCGGGAAGGTCGCTTCACTTGAACCCACAACGCCGCCCCGCTCAATCTTGTAGTACGGACCGTGCCCTACCCCGCCAATGGCGCACTGCTCAGACTGCACCTCATAGGAGCCATTCGAAAGGGCCCCAATCTTGAAGGCGTACAGAGCAGAGCGGCCATCACTCAATCGCAAATCGAGCTGGATGCTCACATGGTTGGGATGGCCGCTGGAGCGCCGCCGCACTTCATCCAAACCACCGCGCTCGCTCAAGGCATTGTCCAAAGAGCCCGTGAGTGCGTCGCGTACAAAGTGCAGCGCATCTAGGAAGTTGCTTTTCCCCGCGCCATTTTGGCCCACCAGATAACTCAAGGGGCGCAGCGTGATATCGCACCGGGCGATGCTCTTGTAATTGCGCAAAATCACGCGCCGAATAAAAGTCGAGTCGGTCATGGTTGGTCTCGCATGGCTGCTTGTGGGTATTCAATCGTGGAATTTACACCCGAAACACCTTCATCACCTCGTCGCCCAGATGGTTGATGACCTTGACCGCAATTCTCCCCGACACCGGCTTGCCAAACGGCCTTGAGGTGTCGCGCTTGAGGACTCCCAAGCTTCGGCGTTGATCTCGGCCTTGAGGGTGGTCTTGAGGGATTTGTAGGGGTCGCTCGCGCCCAGGAAGTAGGCGTGGCGCACGAAGAAGCTTTCTTCGTTGTAGTCGGTGTCGATGAACCAGCAGGCGATGCCTTCGGCGCCGTCGCTGCGCACTTCGCCGGTGTTGGGGTGGAACACATCCACGCCGTTGACCTTGACCTGGATATCGCCGCTGGGTGCTTCGCCCTTGTTCAGCTTGCTGCCGGTGGCGGCATCGAGGATGTCGATGTCTGGCTCGCCAAAGATCACAAACAGGTTGCCCTTGCCGGTGTTCTTCAGGTCTTCGGCCATGTGCAGGTCGGCGTTCATGCGGGCTTTGAGCACCGGCACGCGCCCGAGTTTTGAAAATTCGCTGCTGTGTGCGTCGTAGTTGAAGGCGCAGGCGATGAGCACGTCAAAGCCGGCCTCGGCGGCCTCGCGCCCGGCGCTCACCAGGTCGGGCCGGCTCACGGTGCCGAACTCGGGGCCGATGAAGATACCGGCGCGTTTTTCGGTGCCGCCCTTCATTGCGCCGTTCGCGTCTGCGTCGGCGCCTTCGATGTAGCGGCCCTCGGCGCACACGTATTCGCCCGGCCAGGGGGTGAGCGCGGTGAAGTCGATCTTGTCGCTCTTGTGCGCCTGCTGCACGCCCGCGGTGCGCAGGTTGTCCAAGATGATGTGTGCAAAGTTGCGCTCAAAGCTGGCACCCGGCGCCTGCACCGCCGGGTCGATCAGGTTGTCGTCTTCGTCCACCCCGAGCACACGGTGGGGCAACAGGCTTTCCACGGTGAAGGGGCCGGCCACGCGCACTTTTTTCTTGTCTTCGTAGGGCCGGTCGTACAGGAACTCGTGGTCTGCCTTGGCTGCGATGGATGCGTCGATTTCCTTTTGCCGGGCAATGCGCTGTTGCCACCAGGCTGCGTGCAAATCGCCCACCGTTCGGGCTGAGCCTGTCGATGCCTTTGCATGCCCTTCGACAAGCTCAGGGCGAACGGGCAGAGGCAAATCGCGCGCGGCCTCGGGTAGCTCACGCGGGATTTCCCATTCCTGCCAGTTCACCTGCAGAGTATGGTTCAGTTCTGCACGCAAAGGCTCCAGCAGGGCCTGGTGCTGGTCGTAGATGACGTCGATCTCGGCGTTGTTGGCTATTGATTTGAGCGTGATGTGCGGCACCCGCTCGTACACAAAACCCTGGCGGATGTTGCCAAAGGTGGGGTGGCTCTTGGGCGCGGTGCGGCTTGCTTCGCCTTCCTTGGCCTGGCCTTCTTTGCTGTCGGCCAGCAGGTAAAAGGGGTAGCGCGCGCCCATGATGCGTGCCCGCGCTAGCGCCAGGGCTACACGCGAGGTGTCGATGGTGATCCAGCGGCGGCCCCATTGTTCGGCGACGTAGGCGGTGGTGCCGGAGCCGCAGGTGGGGTCGAGCACGAGGTCGCCGGGGTCGGATGCCATCAATATGCATCTCTGGATCACACGCTGATTTGTCTGAACGACATACAACTTGTCCGCCATAAACGAACTCACCACGTCAGTCCAGATATTGGTTAATCGGATTGCGGCAAAGTCATCCAGATAACGAACGTACCCAAGGCGCTCATCCGTCGAGTCCACCCGACTTGCCCGAATCAACACATCCATCCCTTTTCGGTTAGTTTTCCATCCTCCGTTCTTGGGACGAAGCTCCTTTCCGCCAAACTGAACAGGAAACACTGTTGTCTGGCCTGTTCTGGTTGTCTGCGATACAAGATTATCCAACGCAAATAATTGCGATCCATCCTCTAGTTGGCCATCCTTTTCAGCAGCCGAGGCACTTCTGCGGAATCCATTTCTCAGCTCAACTTTGTTATAAGCAGAGGGCACTATTCCGTCGAAGCTCTTTGAAATCAGCAACTCTCTGTACTTGACCGAGTCCTTGTTTTTCGAGAACCACAGGATGTAGTTCGTTATTGAGGCGAGCACATTGGTGCTTCCGGAAAAACTGCCAGCTCCAGATGTAGTGTTGAACGCAATCTGAGCAACGAAATTTTCGGCGCCAAACACCTCATCCATCACCGCCCTTACCCGGTGCACGTTCTCATCCCCAATCTGCACAAAGATGGAACCCGATTCGGTCAACAAATCACGCGCCACCGTCAGGCGGTCGCGAATATAGCCCAGGTAGGAATGGATGCCGTCTTTCCAGGTGTCCCGAAAAGCCTTGACCATTTCGGGCTCGCGTGTGATGTGTTCGGCGTTGCCGTCTTTCACGTCGCGGCTGGTGGTGCTCCACTGGAAGTTGCTGTTGAATTTGATGCCGTAGGGTGGGTCGAAGTAAATGCACTGCACCTTGCCACGCAGGCCCTCGCGCTCGGCCAGGCTGGCCATGACTTGCAGGCTGTCGCCCAGGATCATGCGGTTGGACCAGTGCTGGTCGTGGGCGTAGAACTCGGTCTTGGCGTCGCCTTCGGGCACGCCGTTGAAGTCTTTGGCCATGTCGGCAAACAGGTCGGCAAACAGGTCCTTGGTATAGCCTGGCTGCCGGGGCGCGGCAGCGGCTTTGGCTTTTTCGCTCTGGCGCTTGAGGTCGTCGATCAGCACCTTGGTGTGCACTTTTTCCTGGATGTAGAGCGGCGGTGCGTTGACGACGAGGTCGCTCCAGTCGGCCTGGTCTTTGCCGCGCCAAACGAGCTGGGGGTCCAGGTCGCGGTTGCGGGCCTTGCGTTCGGCCGCCAGCTGGCCTGGGGCGCCTTGCGCCTGGGTTTGCCCTTCGACAGGCTCAGGGTGAACGGCTTGTGTGTTCGCGTCTTCGCTGCCCGCGCGCGGGTAGCGCACCTGCAGCGGCTGCTGGTGTTCGCGCTGCACCACCGACTGGTATTCAGCGGTGGGGATGTTTTTGCGCTTGTCGCTGCCGTGCATGAGGGTTTCAACCTGCAGCGGGGCTTTGGTGCCGGGGGTGGGGCTTTTGCGGGTGGCCATGGTCGGGGTTCACAGGAAGCCGATGGGGCGCTTGGTTTTGCGCTGCTTGTCGTCGGTGATGAGTTGTTTGATGGCGTCGAAAACGGCGGAGAACTGTTCGTCGTAGCGGGATTCGAGCGCGTCGATGCGGCGGGCAAGGTCGCGGTTGCTGTCCATGAGGCGGCGCAGTTGCACGAAGGTGCGCATGATGGCGATGTTGACCTGCACGGCACGCGGGGACTGCAACACGCTTGAGAGCATGGCCACGCCTTGTTCGGTGAAGGCGTAGGGCGTGCCGCGGCGGCCGCCGTGTGCACTTGAAATGCCAATCTGGCATCTCAAGTTCTCCCACTCGGGGGCGCTGAGCGGGAACATGAAGTCGGCCGGGAAACGGTCCAGATTGCGCTTGACGGCGCGGTTCAGGGCACCGGTTTCCACGCCGTAGAGCATGGCCAGGTCGGCGTCGAGCAACACCTTTTCACTGCGCACAAGGTGCACGAGCTGGGCCAAGCTCTGCTGGCCGGGCAGAGCGGCGAGCGGGCTGTCGCTGTCGCTTTCGCTGCGCGCCGGGGCAGGCGGCTCAGTGGCGGGTTTGCGGGTGGCCATGGTCTGTTCCTCCTGATGCTATTTTTTTGGTGCCTGGATCGGTCATGCGGGCTGGTCGGCCGAGCCTAGCTGGCTGCTCACCATGCTGCTGAAGGCGGACGCGACCCTGTCGGCAAAGTCGGCCTGCATGGCGTACACGTCGGTGAACTCGGCAAAGGCCCAGCGGCCGTGGGTCTGCAGGGCATTCACGCCGGGCAGCCAGCGGGTTTCCATGGCGGCTTTCTTGTCTTTGGCGTCTTCGCCCCGGTAGCCCTTGATTTCGACCACGAGGTTGAGCAGGTCGCCCTCGCCGCGCCCGTCGGCTATGCGCAAGATGAAGTCGGGCCGGTAGCGGCGGGTTTCTGCACCCACGAGGTAGGGCACCTCAAAACCCAGGTTGTGGTTCTTCACGTAGCTGCGCACCTGGGGGTGCGATTCGGCCGTGCGGCAGAACTCGGCTTCCCAGTCGCTGTCCATGATCAGCCAGTTGAGGTGGCAGTGTGCGCTGCTGGCTGCCCAGCGGTCGGTCTTGGTGGTGCTGAAGTTCACGTGGGCGGTGCTGCCCACCGGGTTGTAGGGGTCGAGCACGGCCTGGATCTGGCTGCTGCCTTTTTCGATGCTGGCGCGGTCGATGGCCTGTTTGATGCGCTCGCAAGCGCGGTCGGCCAGTTCCAGGTAGCAGAGCTGGGCGGGGTAGGTGTCGCCCTTGCAGTCGAGGTGCTCGTCCAGCCACTGTTTGACGATGCGCTTGAGCTGGCCGAACAGGTGCAGCTTGGGCTCTTGGCCGGGGTCGCGGAACTTGCTGTAGAGCAGGTGCTTGGTCAGGTGCATCAGCAGCGTGGAGGTGCGCAGGTCGCACGTGTGCGCCAAGGTGAGGTTGACGCCTTCGCCAATGATGCCTTCTTGCCGGGTGATGGACGGGCCGACCAGTTCAGGCGTGAGCACGAGTGTGGAGTCGGCGTTGAACTCGGCGCCTATGGCTTCTTCGGGCAAGACGACGCGGTAGCCCTGCAACCGGGGGAAGCGGATTTCGTGCGCATCGCGCTCGGGCTTGATGGCCTTGACGGTGACGGTGAGGCGCGGCTTCAGGGGCTTGGCGATGGCGGGTTCGGCGTTGAAGTCGAAGGGGATGCCCAGCACGTCGGCGTATTCCACGTCGAACAGGCCTTCGGCGTTGAGCTCGTACGACTGGCGGCGCAAGGCGCGGCCAATGACCTGCTCGCACAGCAACTGGGTGCCGAAGGCGCGCACGCCCAGCACGTGGGTGACGGTGTTGGTGTCCCAGCCTTCGGTGAGCATGGAAACCGACACCACGCAGCGGATGGATTCGCCCAGGCGGCCGGGCTTGCCCACGGTGTTCATGACTTCGCGCAGCAACTCGGCGTCGCTGATCTTGTCGGCGGCTTGGCGGTCGCCGGTGCGTTCGATGATCTCGCGGCGGAAGTGCTCGATTTCCAGCCCGGCCATGCTGCGGAAGTTGTCGTCCAGCGCCTCACCGCTCTCCAACTGCTCGCTGTCGATCAGCAGGGTGCTTGGGCGGGCCAGAGCCTGGCCGTTTTGGTCGAAGTTGCGAAACAGGGCGAGGCGGCCGTTCTCTAGTTGCTCGGTGCCGTCAACGTTGCGGCGCATGAAGCCGGAAATATAGTCGTACACCAGCTTGGAGGTGGAGGTGTTGTTGCACACCACGATGAAGCAAGGCGGCACCTGAATGCCGGCGTCTTGCCAGATCTGGAAGGTTTGCTCGTAGTGACCGTACAGCGCGGACAGGGCGGTCTGCAGCTTGGTGGGCAGCTTGAGCGGGTCCAGCCCTTCGGCTTTGCCCCGGCCTTTTTTGGGCATGTCATTGCTGATGTGCTGCCACAGGTTGCGGAAGATGGGGACATCGGTGCCGGGGATGTTGTCGGCCACCGGCACGCGGGGCAGCTTGACGATGCCGCATTCGATGGCGTCCATGAGTGAAAAGTCGCTCATGGTCCAGGGGAACAGGGTGCCTTCGGCGTAGCCGGAGCCGCGCAGGAAAAACGGCGTGGCCGAAAGGTCGATGACCTGGGTTTTGATGCCTTGGCGCTGAACGGCCTTGATGCCGTTGATCCACAAGCGCGCGGCTTCGTTGTTCTCTTCGGCTTCTTTCTTGTCGTCACCCTTGAGCTCGTCGTCTTGCACTTTGACGGGCTTTTCCTGGTAGCAGTGGTGCGCCTCGTCGTTGATGACCATGATCCGCTTGGCGCCCATCAGCTCGGGCATGACGCGCTGGACCATCTGGCCTTCGGTTTCCAGCGTGTCCAGGGCGTTGTTGCCACGGCCCTGCAGCAGCAGCCGGGTGCCTTTGGCCACTTCCAGCCGCTCGCGCAGCTTGAAGGCGTGGTAGTTGGTGATGACGATCTTGCAGCGCTCCAGGTCGGGCAACAGGTCGGCGGGCACGAGTTCGCGGGTCTTGTAGTAGCTGTCGGGATCGTTGGGCAGGAGCACGCGCAGCCGGTCTTTGATGGTCAGGCCCGGGGCCACCAGCAGGAAGCACCTGGCGAACCGTTCGCTCTTGCCTTTGTTGTGCCGCACGGCATTGATGGTCTGCCACGCGATGAGCATGGCCATGACGGTGGTTTTGCCCGCTCCCGTGGCCAACTTGAGCGCCAGGCGCATCAGGCCGGGGTTGGCCTCGTCGTTGGAGCTCTGCAGGTGTTGAAGAAAGGTCTTGGCCATCCGACCCCGCGTGGGGGCCACTTCGGTCAGCCAGATGGCGGTTTCGACCGCTTCGACCTGACAGAAAAACGGACGCACGCCACTGAAGTTGTGCTGGCGCCAGTGCTGCAGCAGTCTGGCCGTTTCAGGGGTAACACCCCAGTCGTTCGGGCTGGGCAGGCTGCGCCACTTGTCCACCTCGGCGCGCACGCCGTTGATGATGGCGCTGTGGTACTTCTGCTCATCGTCCGAAACCGCGTCGGCAAGGTCGAGTTCGGCCTGTTCGGCCTTGCCTTTGTGCTTCTTGGGCTGGGGAATGGGCGTGATGAACTCAGCCCGGCGACGGGATGCTTGCACGTGCTGGGTGGGTTGCCCGGTTTCATCCAGTTCCCAGTGCAGTGCAGGGCATGCGTACGGGGAGTTGAGTATGGGTTTTTCGAAGAAAGCTGCGCTCATCCCGTGGTGTGACCGTGGTTATCGCCGGGATGATACTGGATCAATTTGTGGGGGCCGTCTTTTCTCGAAAGCTTCATCAACCGGTCGCAGCGCTTTCATATGCGGCTGGCACATTGGGTTTCGATCCGTCCAGCTCTGGCCGCCCGGCGCAGGCGGCGGCGGTTCACCCTTGACGCCCATCCGTCCACCACCCATCTCTACTCGCCCATGAAACTGTCACTCTGCGCCGCTGCCGCCCTCTCGCTGGGCCTGCTCTGTGCACCAGCTTTGGCCCAAACCGAATTTCCAGCCCGCTTGGCCGGGCATGCTATCTTGCCCGCACTCACGCTCGTTCCGGCCCCCGCCGGAGCGCCGGCCGACCTGCAGGTGAGCGGCAAGTTCACCACCGGCCAGCGCGTGGAGGCCATAGGCAGCATCGAGGGCCGCTCGGGCGGCCGCCCGACCGGGGTGCAGGTGCCTTTTCGCGGCCAACCCATGCAAGGGCATTCGGGCATTTTGCGCAACGCCGACGGCAGCTTTTGGCTGCTGACCGACAACGGCGCCGGCAACCGGGCCAATTCGCCCGACTTCATGCTGCACCTGAGCCGCTACCGCATCAACTTCCAGACCAACCGCTGGGATCGGCTCGAAACCGTGTTCCTGCACGACCCGGACCGGCGTGTGCCCTTTCGCATCATCCACGAGGGCACGCCGCAGCGCTTCCTGACCGGCTCCGACTTCGACCCCGAAGGCGTGCAGATCGCCGGCGGGCATTTCTGGATCGGTGACGAGTTCGGCCCCTTCCTGATCAAGGTGGACATGCAAGGCCGTGTGCGCGGCGTGTTTGAAACGCAAGTCGATGGTCGCACCGTGATCTCGCCCGACCACCCCTCGGTGCGCACGCCCGCCATTCCGGGCGGTGAAGTCGCCTTCCAGGTGCGGCGTTCGCGTGGCTTTGAAGGGCTGGCCGCTTCGCCCGACGGCAGCCGCCTGTTTGCCATGCTCGAAGGCCCGCTCTGGGATGCCAGCACCCGCGCCTTTGAGCAGCGCGATGGCCGCGCCTTTTTGCGCGTGCTCGAGTTCGACGTGCAGACCGAGCGCTGGACTGGCCGCCAGTGGCGCTACACCCTCGAAGGCGAAAACCACGCCATCGGCGACTTCAATATGATCGATGCCACCACAGCCCTCGTGATCGAGCGCGACAGCGGCGAAGGCACCGCCGACCGCGCCTGCCCGGCGGGCCAGCGCCGCACCGACTGCTTCCACGACATCGCCCGCTTCAAGCGCGTGTACAAAATCGAAATGAGCGAGGCCAATGTCAACGACGCCGTGCGCAAGATCGGCTTCATCGACCTGATGCGCATCCAGGACCCGAACCGGCTGGCGCGGGTGCCGCTCAACGACGGCGTGCTGACCTTCCCCTTCTTCACGATCGAAAACGTCGATGTGGTGGATGCGCGCCACATCGTGGTCGGCAACGACAACAACCTGCCCTTCTCGAGCAGCCGCCACCCGAACCGCGCCGACGACAACGAACTGGTGCTGCTCGAGGTGAGCGAGCTGCTGGCGGCGCGCTGAGCTCCCCCATCTGTCAATCCGCCCTTGGGATTGGCGACCATGGCGGCGATGGCGGCGCCGCGCCTTGGCCTAGGCGCACCAGCTCCAGCAGATCGCTGAGGTAGGGCACGGCTTGGTCTGCGCTACGCAGCCCCAGATGGATGTGTTTGTGTATGCCCCTAGCACCCAGCCGCACCGCCACGATAGGCAGGCGGCTGCGGTGCGCCTGCACCACCCAAAGCGGCAGCGCCGTCACGCCGCGCCCACTGGCCACCAGTTGCAACAGCACTTCGGTGTTTTCAACCGTTTTGTGCAGGCGCGGCGCCACCCCGGCTGGCGTCAGGAACTGGCTGTACACATCCAGCCGCTCGGGCGGCACCGGGTAGGTCAGCAGCACCTCGGCGCCCAAGTGCTCGGGGTTGACTTGGGCCAGCGCTGCCAACGGGTGCCCCTGTGCCAGCACCAGCACCTGCTCGTAAGCGTACACCGGCTCAAAATGCAGGCCCGGCTTGTGGTGCGGATCGGGCGTGACTAGCACGTCGATGTCGTGGGCAAACAAGGCCCCAATGCCGCCGAACTCAAACTTTTGTTTGACATCCAAGTCCACATCGGGCCAACGCCCCAAGTACGGGGCCACGTGCTGCAACAGCCACAGATAGCAGGGGTGACACTCCATGCCAACCCGCAAGCTGCCCCGCTCGCCGCGCGCAAACTGACCCAGGCGCTGCTCGGCATGCTCGAGCTGCGGCAACAGGCGTTGTGCCAAGTTGAGCAGGTACTGACCGGCTTGGGTTGGAATTAGACGGCGGCCCTCGCGCCGCCAGACGGGCGTGCCAAAGCGGTCTTCGAGCTTGCGCATGCTGTGGCTCAGGGCCGACTGCGTCAGGTGCAGGCGCTGTGCCGCTGCGGTAAGGGATCCGGTGCGCTCAACCTCACGCAAAATTGCCAAATGAGAGCGCTCAAGCATGATTTTTACTCATTGAAATCTGAATAAAGACCATTTTACTTCATTGAAAAGCGCGGGCATCATCGGTTTTGCAGGCCTCTGGAAACGCACGCAGCACGTCCAGATGCCGGCCACAGCGGCCGCTGGGGGCGTTGTGTTTATCTGAATCGCAACCGCATTGGAGTGAGATGGTTACCACCCACAACTTGGGATTTCCGCGCATGGGTTTGCGCCGGGAACTGAAATTCGCCCTCGAGGCTTACTGGCGCGCCGAATCCGATTCGGCCACGCTGCTCGATTGCGCACGCACGCTGCGTCAGGGCCACTGGACCTTGCAAAACGGGCTCGACTGGGCGCCCGTAGGCGATTTTTCGCTCTACGACCACATGCTGGACATGAGCTTCACGCTGGGGCACCTGCCCGAGCGGGCACAGGGCTTTGAAGGCGACGAACTGGAGCGCTACTTCCGGCTGGCGCGCGGTCAAGGCCGTTCGGCTTGTTGCGGCAGCGCCATTGCAGCCGCCGAAATGACCAAATGGTTCGACACCAACTACCACTATCTGGTGCCCGAGTTCGACACCCAGACCCGCTTCGAGCTCGACGATAGCCGCTTGCGCCTGCAATGGGGTGAAGCCTTGGCTCAAGGGGTGCGTGGCAAACCGGTGCTGATCGGCCCCGTCACGTATCTGTGGCTGGGCAAGATGCGCGATGGGGGCGAGCGCTTGCACCTGCTGCCGGCCTTGCTCGAGGTGTACGCCGAACTGCTCAAGCGCCTGCATGCGTGGGGGGCTACTTGGGTGCAGATTGACGAACCCATTTTGGTGCAAGACCTCGACCCGGATTGGCAACATGCCTTTAACCTGGCCTACCACCAGCTCAAAAACACCCCCGTGCAAATCCTGCTGACAAGCTACTTTGGGGGCTTGGGCGAGAACCGCTACCTGGCAGCGCATTTGCCGGTGGCAGGCCTGCACATCGATGCCGTGCGCGGCCACGACGACGTGGCGGCGCTGCTCAACATCCTGCCCTCGACCAAGGTGCTTTCGCTGGGCGTGATTGACGGCCGCAACATCTGGAAAACCGACCTCGAGGCCACGCTCGACTGGCTCGAACCCATTGCGCAACGGCTGCAAGAGCGGCTTTGGATCGCGCCCTCGTGCTCGCTGCTGCACGTGCCGCTGGACTTGGCGGCCGAGTCCGCGCTCGATGCCTCGTTGCGCACATGGCTGTCGTTTGCGCGCCAGAAACTGCACGAGCTGGACCTGTTGGCGCGCGCCCTCAAGCACGGGCGCCACAGCGTGGCGTCCGAGCTGCGGGCACACCAGCAAGGGCTGAATGAGCGCGCCCAATCCCCTTTGGTGCATCGCCCCGAGGTGCAAGCCGCTCTGCGCGCCAGCGGCGCCTTGCCCATTCAACGCAGCAGCCCCTATGCCGAGCGCGAACGCAAGCAGCAAGCCGCTCTGCAACTGCCTCTGTGGCCCACCACCACCATCGGTTCATTTCCACAAACCGGGCCGATCCGTCAGGCCAGGCAGCGTTTCAAAAGCGGCCAGATCGATGCCGCCACCTACGAGCAGGCCATGCGCGACGAGATTGCATTGTGCGTGCGCGAACAAGAGGCCCTTGGGCTCGATGTGCTCGTGCACGGCGAGGCCGAGCGCAATGACATGGTGGAGTATTTTGGCGAGCAGCTCGATGGCTTTGCCTTTACCGCCCACGGCTGGGTTCAATCCTATGGCTCGCGCTGCGTCAAACCGCCCATTTTGTACGGCGACGTGCAGCGCCGCCAACCCATGACGGTGCACTGGAGCCGCTACGCCCAGTCGCTCACGCACAAACCCATGAAAGGCATGCTCACCGGGCCGGTGACCGTGCTCAACTGGTCCTTCGTGCGCGACGACCAGCCGCGCGAGACGAGCTGCCGCCAGATCGCGCTGGCGCTGCGCGCCGAAGTGCTCGACCTGGAGCAGGCTGGCATAGCGGTGATCCAGATCGACGAGCCGGCCCTGCGCGAAGGCTTGCCACTCAAACGGGCCGAGCAGGCGGCGTATCTCGATTGGGCGGTAGCCTGTTTTGGCCTGACCGCCAACGGGGTGCGCGACGAGACGCAGATCCACACCCATATGTGTTACGCCGAGTTCAACGACATCATCGAGCACATTGCACGCCTCGATGCCGACGTCATCACCATCGAGACGGCCCGTTCGGCGCTGGATTTGCTCGAAGCTTTTGAGCGCTACACCTACCCCAACGCAATCGGCCCCGGGGTTTACGACATCCACTCGCCCAACCAGCCCGAAGTCGGGCGCATGGTGGCGCTGCTGCACGGCGCGGCCCAGCGCCTGCCGCTTGAACGGCTCTGGGTCAACCCCGATTGCGGGCTCAAGACGCGCCAGTGGTCAGAAGTGAAGCCAGCCCTGCAGCGCATGGTGCAGGCGGCGCAGCAACTGCGTCAATTGCACCGACCGAGCCCGTTGCAGCCCGCAAGCTGAGGACGGCGCGCCACACGCCCCTCTACAATGAAGCGCAAGCGCACCGCTGGGGTGCGCTCGTTTTCACGAGCGAGGTACAGATGTGGCTTTGCTAGAGCGTTTGCGCATGGGTGTGCGCGGTTTGGCCCTGCCCGCCTTGGCCTTGGGGCTGATCTGGCTGCTGCTGCTGCGCCAGCCCGGGGTCTGGCCGGGGGCCGATGGCTGGGTGCTGGGGGCGCTGGCGCTGGCTTTGGCGCTGTGGGCGCGGCGGCGCTGCGCCTCCGCCCTTACAGGCCAAGATCACGCTCAAGGCCACGCCCACTGCATGACTGTTCAGGCACCTTCACACGCCCTGCCAGCGCCTCGGCTCCGCTGGCGCGCCCTGCTGCGGCTGCTCTGGGTATTCGCCTGGCAGTCGCTGCTGGGCGCGCTGGACGTGACGCGGCGCGTCTGCACCCCGCGCATGCCGCTGCAACCGGGCCTGCTGGAGCTGGAGCTGCGCCTGCCCAGCGAGGGCCAGCAGGTGCTGCTGGCGCTGCTGGTGAGCCTGATGCCGGGCACCTTGGCCGCAAGGCTCGAAGGCGGCCGCCTGACACTGCACGCGCTCGACACCCGCCTGCCCATAGCGGCCGAGGTGCGGCACCTGGAGGGGCTGGTGGCGGCCCTGTACGCATCCGAGGCCACGCCCAAGCCGCTGAAACAGCCCTGATTGACCACCTCTACCCCTGCGCCATGGAAACCCTGCCCCCCACCATCCCGCTTGCCCTGTCCCTGTTCGCCCTGCTGCTGGTGCTCAACCTGGCGCTCGGGCTGCTGCGCGTGCTGCGCGGCCCTGGCCTGACCGACCGGCTGCTGGCGGCGCAACTGCTGGGCAGCACCGGCGTGGCGCTGCTGCTCACGCTGGCGGCGCTGCAAGGCTGGCCTTCGCTGCGCGACGTGGCGCTGGTCTTTGCCCTGCTTGGTTTGCTCGCCGCCGTGGCCTATGCGCGGCTGCGCGCGGAGCAGCACCGTGCTTGAGGCCCTGACCTGGCTGCTGCTGGCGCTGGCGGCGCTGTTTTTCAGCGCGGGCACGCTCGGCCTGCTGCGCCTGCCCGATACTTTAAGCCGCATCCACGCCCTCACCAAGGCCGACAACCTCGGGCTTGGGCTGGCCGCGCTGGCGCTGCTGCTGCACGCCGAATCGTGGGCGGCGGCGGCGCAGATCGGGCTGATCTGGCTGCTGGCGCTGGCCGCCAGCGCGACCTCGGGCTACCTGATCGCGCGCCGCTGTCTGCTGGAGTCGCATGGCACACCCGCAAGCACCCTGGGGGCGCCACCGCCAGGAGCGCCACCGCCATGAACGCCATCGACCTGCTGCTGGCGTTGGCCTTGCTGCTGCTGGCCGGCTCGGCCCTGCTGGCGCGCTCGGTGCAGACAGCCAGCGTGCTGTTCATCGCCTTTGGCTTGCTGCTGGCGCTGGTCTGGGTGCGCCTGGGCGCGCCCGATGTGGCGCTGGCCGAGGCCGCCATCGGGGCCGGGGTGGCCGGGGCGCTGCTCATGCTGGCGGCGAGCGAGTTCGAATCGCGCCGCATCGGCGGCTCGCGCGCCGCCGGGCCGCGCCTGCCTTGGCCACGGCCACAGGGCTGGCGGCCGCGCTGGGCGCTGGTCCTGCTGGCGCTGGCCTGCGCTGCCGTGCTGCTGCTGGCCGTTTTGGCCATCGAACCACTGGCCGGTGCCGCCACCGAGGCGGTGGCGCGCAACCTGCCCCAATCCGAAATCGCGCACCCGGTGACGGCGGTGCTGCTGTCGTTTCGCGCCTACGACACCCTGCTCGAAATCGCCGTGCTGCTGGTGGCGGTGGTGGCGGTGCAGGCGGCCCCGGCCCCGCCACAGCGCGCGCTGGCGCACGACCCGGTGCTGGCGCGGGTGGCTGCAATCACGGTGCCGCTGGCGCTGCTGGTGGCGCTGTACCTGCTGTGGGCCGGGTCGAGCCGCAGCGGCGGGGCCTTCCAGGCTGGGGCGGTGCTGGCCGGAGCGGTGCTGCTGGCGCGTTTTGCCAGCCTGCCGCTGGACCCGCAGTCGCGCCTGACCCGGCCACCGGTGCTGGCGCTCGGTTTGGCGCTGTTTATCCTGATTGGCCTGGTTGCGGGCGCGCTGGCCGGGGCGGCGCTGGGCTACCCCAGCGGCTGGGTCAAGCCGCTGGTGCTGGCCATCGAGGCCGCGCTGATGGTCTCGATCGGTGCCACGCTGGTGGCGCTGTTTGGCGGGAGCAAAACGGCATGAGCGGGGTTTCGATCTGGCTGCCTACGGGCAGCGCGCTGGTGCTGTTTGGGCTGCTGGGCATGCTGCTGGCCTCGTCGATTTTGCGCAAACTGCTGGCCTTCAACGTCATGGGCAGCGGCATCTTCTTGCTGCTGCTGGCGCTGCGCCCACCCGGCCCCGACGGCGTTGCCGACCCGGTGGCGCAGGCGCTGATCATCACCGGAATCGTGATCGCCATCGCCGCCACCGCGCTGGGCGTGCGGCTGGCGCGGCGCTACCACCAGCTCAGCGGCCAGACCGAACTGCCCGAAGACCGGGCCGCGACACGCGATGACTGAGGCGATGACTGAGGCGATGACTGAGGCGATGACTGAGGCGCTGCTGCTGCCGCTGCTGGTGTTGTGGCCGCTGGTCGTGGGGCTGGGCGTGTATGCGCTGCCCGAGCGCGCCAGCGCGGCGCTGCAGGTGCTGGGAACCTTGGTGCTGGCGGGCCTGATCGCGACCGTGTTTGCCACCATGCTGGCCAGCCCCGAGCCGCTGCGCGCCGCACTCGGCGGCTGGGCTGCACCCTTGGGCATCGAGCTGGTGGCAGACCGGCTGGCTCAGGCCATGTTGCTGCTCACGCTGCTGGTCTATGCCGCGGTGTTGCTCTACGCGCAGGCCTACTTCGCGCACGGTTCTGAGGCGGCGCAGCGCTTTTGGCCGCTGGCCTGGATGCTGTGGGCCGGTTTGAACGCCGGCTACCTGTCGGCCGATCTGTTCAACCTCTACGTGGCGCTGGAGCTGGTGGGGCTGGCCGCCGTGGGCCTGACCGCCCTCACCGGCCAGAGCACGGCGCTGGCGGCGGCGCTGCGCTACCTGCTGGCCGCGCTGCTGGCGTCCAACCTGTTTTTGCTCGCCGTGGTGCTGCTGTACGCGGCCACGGGCAGCTTGGCGCTGGATTCGATCGGGGCGCACCTGGCCGCTGTGGGCACCACGCCGTGGTACGCCAAGCTGGCCTTGGCGCTGGTGCTGGTGTCCTTGGCCCTCAAAACCGCGCTGGCCCCACTGCACTTCTGGTTGCCAGCGGCGCACGGCAACGCCGTCACGCCGGTGAGCGCGCTGCTGTCGGCGCTGGTGCTCAAGGTCTCGCTGCTGATTTTTCTGCGCCTGTGGCTGGAGTTTGCCCCGGCGCTGGACCTGGCCGCGCTCGGGCTGCTGCTGGCGCTGCTGGGCTTGCTGGCCAGCGTCTGGGGTTCGGTGCTGGCTTTGACGCAGCGCAAGATCAAGATGCTGATCGCCTATTCCAGCGTGGCCCAGGTGGGCTACCTGTTTCTGCCCTTTGCCTGGCTGCTACCGGGTGGCTTGGGGGCGGCGCTGGCGCTCGAAGCCACGGTGTTGCACCTGCTGGCGCACGCGCTGGCCAAGGCCGCCATGTTTTTGGCCGCCGGGGTGCTGGTGCTCTCGGCCGGGCGCGACGATCTGGTCAGCCTGCGCGGAGCCGTGGCGCGCGAGCCGCTGGCCTTTGCCGCGCTCACGCTGGCCGGCGTGAGCCTGATCGGGCTGCCGCCCAGTCTGGGTTTTGCCGCCAAGTGGCAGATGATGCAAGCCGCCCTGCTGGCCGACCAATGGCCCTGGCTGCTGTGGCTGCTGGGTGGCACCCTGCTCACTGCTGCTTATGTGTTTAGGGTTTTGCGGCTGGCCTTTTTGCCCACCCCCGAGGCGTTTGAGGCGCGCGCGCCGCTGCCACAGCGGCTCTCGCTGTGCGCGCTGGCGCTGGCGCTGCTGGCGGCCTTGGGTGGTTTCGGTGCAGCGGCCTTGAGCGACTGGCTGGCAGCCGAGACCCTGCTCTGGCCCGGGAGCGGTGCATGAACGACTGGCTGCTGCCCCTGACGCTGGCCAGTTCATTGGTGGCTGGCTTGGTCATCTTCTTTTTGCCCGAGCGCAGCGTTGCGCTGCGCAGCGCCCTCAACCTGGGTGCGGCGCTGCTCAAATTGGCTTGCGTGGGGGCCATGCTGTGGGGTACGCAGCAGGGCATCAGCTACGAGTTGCGGCTGCCCTTTTTGCCCGGCCACGAGCTGCTGCTGCGCGCCGACCCGCTCGGGCTGCTGTTCGTCACCCTGTCAGCGCTGCTGTGGCTGCTCACCACCGTCTATGCCATCGGCTACCTGGAAGGCTCGCCGAACCGCAGCCGCTTTTTTGGCTTCTTTAGCCTGTGCGTGACGGCCACTGTGGGCATTGCGCTGTCGGGCAACCTGGTCACGTTTTTCCTTTTCTACGAACTGCTCACGCTGGCCACCTACCCGCTGATCGTGCACCGCGGCACGCCGCAGGTGCTGCAAGCCGGGGCGCGCTATCTGGCTTATACCCTGGGTGGCGGGGTGGTGTTGCTGGCCGCCATCGTCTGGTTGCAGGTGCAGGTGGGGCCGGTGGAGTTCCAGGCCGGGGGCGTCTTCGCGACGCTGGATGCCAGCGCCACCCCCGAGGCCTGGATGCTGGTGGGGATTTTTGCCCTTTTCATTGCCGGCTTGGGCGTAAAAACGGCGCTGGCCCCGCTGCACGGCTGGCTGCCGCAATCCATGGTGGCACCGGCCCCGGTGTCGGCGCTGTTGCACGCGGTGGCGGTGGTCAAGGCCGGGGCCTTTGGCATCGTGCGCGTGGTCTATGAGGTGTTCGGCATCGAGTTTGCGCACAGCCTGGGCGTGCTGCTGCCGCTGGCGGTGGTGGCCTCGATCACGATCGTCTTTGGCTCCTTGCGCGCCCTGACGCAAGACGACCTCAAGCGCCGCCTGGCTTACTCGACCGTGAGCCAGGTCTCGTACATCGTGCTCGGGGTGGCGCTGTTTGGTCCGGCTGGCACCATCGGCGGCCTGGTGCATCTGGTGCATCAGGGCATCATGAAGATCACGCTCTTTTTCTGCGCCGGCAACTACGCCGAAACGCTGGGCGTGCACCGCATCAGCCAAATGGCCGGTATCGGCCGGCGCATGCCCTGGACCACCGCCGCCTTCAGCATTGGGGCGCTGGGGATGATCGGGGTGCCGCCGGTGGCGGGCTTTGTCAGCAAGTGGTACTTGGGGCTGGGGGCGATCGAATCGGGCTTAAGCTGGGTGCTGGCGGTGCTGCTGTTTTCCAGCCTGCTCAACGCGGCCTACTTTTTGCCGATTCTGCGCCTGGCCTGGTTCGAGCCCCCGCCGGCGCGCTGGCCGCACGAGGGTGGGCATGGGCCGTCGCACGGCGCCGCACACGATGCCGACGAACAGGGGGCGCAGCAGGGACCGCCACGCACGGGCGACGCCGCCCCTTTGCTGCTGCTGCCCACGCTCTGCGCCGCCGCGCTGGCGCTGCTGGCTGGGCTGGCCGCCGGGGTGCCGCTGAGTCCACTGGATTGGGTCCGGTTCATCACCGCTACCGAGTACCTGCCATGACCGACTGGTTTGCCCTTCCAGCCCTGCTGCCGCTGCTGGCGCTGTGGCCGCTGCTGCTCCTGCTGCTGCTGCTGTGGCCGCGCAGCCGCGCCTTGGCTGCCGCGCTGGCCCCTTGGGCGGCTGTGCCGGCGCTGCTGCTGGCCCTGTATGTGACTCTGGGCACCGCCCTCATAAGCCACCCGACCCCCCTGAGCACCCTGCCAGCGGGGGCGGCGCACCACACGCTGGAATGGCCGCAGCTTTTGCTGGGCCTGCGCTTTGGGCTCGATGCCACGGGCAGCGTGTTTCTGCTGCTGGCCGGGCTGCTGTGGACCTTGGCCGGCTGGGCCGCGCACGCCTACCACCGCCACGACGCACGGCGCCACGCCATGTGGGGCTTTTGGCTGGCGGCGCTGAGCGGCAACCTGTGGCTGATCGTGGCCCAAGATGCGATCGGTTTCTACGCCGGTTTTGCCCTGATGAGTTTTGCCGCCTACGGCCTGGTGGTGCATGCGCGCAGCGCCGCCGCCTGGCGCGCGGGTCGGGTCTATCTGATCATGGCGGTGCTGGGCGAAGCGCTGCTGCTCTCGGGCTTGCTGCTGCGCGTGGCTGGCAACGAATCCATCGCGCTGCCGCTGGCGGCCAATGGCGGGGCGCACGCGAGCCTGGCCACGGTGCTGATTTTTTTGGGTTTTGGCGTGAAAGCCGGGGTGCTGGGGTTGCACCTGTGGCTGCCGCTGGCGCACCCGGTGGCCCCGACCCCGGCCAGCGCCGTGCTCTCGGGCGTGATGATCAAGGCCGGGCTGCTGGGTTGGATGCGTTTTTTGCCCTTGGGCGCGGAGCCCTGGCCATGGCTGGGCGCGACGGCGCTGGGGCTGGGGCTGCTGGCGGCGCTGATCGCGGTGCTGATCGGGCTCACCCAGCGCCAGCCCAAGGTGCTGCTGGCCTACTCCAGCATCAGCCAGATGGGCTTGCTGACGCTGGGCATCGGCGCGGCGCTGCTGCACCCCGGCGCCTGGCCGGCGCTGGCGCTGGCGCTCACACTCTACGCCTTGCACCACGGGCTGGCCAAGGGCACCTTGTTCCTGGGTGTGGCGGTGCTGGCGCACGCCAGGGGCACGGCACGGCGCTGGGCGCTGGCGGCCCAAGCCCTGCCCGCGCTGGCGCTGGCGGGCCTGCCGCTGAGCAGCGGCTTTTGGGCCAAAGACGGGCTCAAGCAAGCGCTCTCCAGCCTGCCTGCGCCCTGGCCCGAGGCCCTGGCCTGGCTGCTGCCTGTCGCTGCGCTCGGCACCACGCTGCTGATGGCGCGCCTGCTGTGGCTGCAGGCGCAGCCCGAGCCCATGCCCGAACACCCCACCCCCAGCCTGCGCATCCCGTGGTTGGCGCTGCTGCTGGCTTCAACCGCTTTGGCTCTGCCGGGTCTGCTGGCCTGGCTGGGCCTGCTCGGCCCACTGCCCTCCTGGCTGCCCACGGCCGCCCCCACGTTCAGCGGCTTGGCGCTGGCGCTGCTGCCGCTGCTGCTCGGGGCCGCCCTGGCTGCCGCCGCGCTGCATCACCCCTGGCGCGCCGTACCCCAGATCAGCCCCGGCGACTTGCTGGGCCTGATCGAGCCGCCGCTGCAGCGCTTCTGGTTCGCCCTGCTGGCGCTGTCGGCGCGGCTGGATCGCTACCGTGGACCCAGCCCCACCCCCGCCCACCGCTGGCCGCGCACCCTGTGGCTGGAGGAGCGCCAGTTGCGCCGCCTGCCCGTGGCAGGGATAGCGCTATTGGCCTTGCTGTTGCTCAGCGCGCTATTGACGAGCTGATCGAGTCACTGCCCAGTCACCCACGAGTCGGCGCTGGCGCAGGCCCATCGCGCTAGCCCCGCTGCGGCGGCAGGTCGGTGCAGGAACCGTGCGCGGCCTCGGCCGCCAGTCCGATGGACTCGCCCAAGGTCGGGTGCGGGTGGATGGTTTTGCCGATATCCACGGCGTCGGCCCCCATTTCGATGGCCAGCGCCACTTCGCCGATCAAGTCACCGGCGTGACGCCCCACGATGCCGCCACCCAGAATGCGGCCATGACCGCCGGCCTCGGGGCGGTCGTCGAACAAAAGCTTGGTAAAGCCTTGCTCGCAGCCATTGGCCAGCGCGCGCCCGGAAGCGCTCCACGGGAACAGGCCCTTGCGCACCGCAATGCCTTGGGCCTTGGCCTGATCTTCGGTCAGGCCAACCCAGGCCAGCTCGGGGTCGGTGTAGGCCACGCTGGGGATCACACGCGCATCAAAAGCGGCCGCGGCCAGATCGGGGCGGCCCAGCAGCTCGCCCGCCACCACCTCGGCCGCCACGTGCGCCTCGTGCACCGCCTTGTGCGCCAGCATGGGCTGGCCGACCACGTCGCCTATGGCAAAAATGTGCGGCACGTTGCTGCGCATTTGCGCATCGACCGGGATGAAGCCGCGCTCGTTCACCGCCACACCGGCCTGCTCGGCGGCGATCTTGCGGCCATTGGGCGTGCGGCCCACGGCTTGCAACACCAGATCGTAAGTGCCTTCGCTGGTGCTGCCATCCAAGCCCTCGAACTGCACTCGGATGCCCTCGGCGCTGGCGCTGGCGGCCACGGTTTTGGTTTTCAGCAAAATGCGGTCGAAGCGGCCTTTGTTCATCTTCTCCCAGACCTTAACCAGATCGCGGTCGGCACCCGGCATCAGGCCATCGAGCATCTCGACCACATCGAGCCGCGCGCCCAGCGCCGAATACACCGTGCCCATCTCTAGCCCGATGATGCCGCCGCCGATGATCAGCATGTTCTTGGGCACGCCCGGCAGCGCCAGCGCGCCGGTGGAATCGACCACACGCGGGTCGTCGGGCATAAAGGGCAGGCGCACGGCTTGCGAGCCCACGGCGATGATGCAGGCCTTGAAAGACACCACCTGCTGGCTGCCGGTTTGCTCCTGGCCGCTGCCGTGCGTGGCTTCGACTTGCACCTGGTGCGGGCCAACAAAAGCCCCGTAGCCGCGCAGCACCGTGACCTTGCGCATTTTCGCCATGGCGGCCAAGCCGCCGGTGAGCTTGGCTATCACCTTGGCTTTGTGCGCGCGCAGCTTGCCTAAATCGAGCGTGGGCGGGCCGAATTCGATCCCCAAAGCGCCCAGGTGGCTGGCATCCTCCAGCACCGCCGCCACATGCAGCAAGGCTTTGGAGGGGATGCAGCCCACGTTCAGGCACACGCCGCCGAGTTCGGCGTAGCGCTCGACGACCACGACCTTGAGGCCCAGATCGGCGGCGCGAAAGGCGGCCGAGTAACCGCCCGGGCCCGCGCCCAGAACCAGCAGGTCGCAGTCGAACGGGGTGGTGCTGACCGCTTGCGGGGAGGCTGCAGCCGGCGCGGACGCGATCAACACCTCGGTGAGCCCTTCGACAAGCTCAGGGCGAACGGAGGCAGCCGCGCCGGCTCCCGGCCCAGCCTCAGGGCGAACAGAGGCGGCTTCGACAGGGCCTGTCCTGAGCTCGTCGAAGGGCTCAGCCCGAACGGAACCTGCGCCCTCGATCTCCAAAGTCAGCAGCACCGAGCCTTGCCGGACCTTATCCCCCAGCTTGACCTGGAGCGCTTTGACCACGCCGGCGTGCGAAGAAGGAATCTCCATCGAGGCCTTGTCGGACTCGACCGTGATCAGGCTTTGTTCGGCCCGCACGACATCCCCCGGTTTAACCAGCAGCTCGATCACCGCCACCTCGTCGATGTCGCCAATGTCGGGCACCTTGATATCCATGATTGCCATGTTGGGCTCCTTACAGCAGCACGCGGCGAAAATCGGCCAGAATTTGGCCCAAATAGGCGTTGAAGCGCGCCGCCGCCGCGCCGTCGATCACGCGGTGGTCCCAGGTCAGGCTCAAGGGCAGCAGCAGGCGCGGCTCAAAGGCTTGGCCGTTCCAGACCGGGCTCATCTGGCTCTTGCACACGCCCAAAATGGCCACTTCGGGCGCGTTGATGATGGGCGTGAAGTAGCGCCCGCCGATGCCGCCCAAGCTGGAAATGGTGAAGGTGGCGCCGCTCATCTCGGCCGGGCCGAGCTTGCCGTCGCGCGCTTTTTTGGCCAGCTCGCTCATTTCTTGGCTGATTTGCAGCACGCCTTTTTGGTCGGCGTTTTTGAGTACCGGCACCATCAGGCCGTTGGGGGTGTCGGCGGCAAAGCCGATGTGCCAGTAGTTTTTGAGCACCAGCGCATCGCCATCGAGGCTGGAGTTGAAATCGGGGAATTTTTTCAGCGCCGCCACGCAGGCCTTGATCAGAAAGGCCAGCATGGTGACTTTGACACCGGATTTTTCGTTTTCCTGATTCAGCCGCAACCTAAATGCTTCGAGATCGGTGATGTCGGCGTCGTCGTGGTTGGTCACGGCCGGAATCAGGATGGCGTTGCGCAGCAAATTGGCGGCGCTGATTTTTTTGATCCGCCCCAGCTCCTTGCGCTCTACGGGTCCGAATTTGGCGAAATCCACCTTGGGCCAGGGGATTAGGCCGAGCTCGCTGCCGCCTCCGCCACCGGTCGCGCCACCCGCACCTGTGGCCGCCTGAGCGGCCCGGGCGGCTGCGGTGTGCTGCTGCCCGGCCATCACGGCGCGGCTGAAGGCTTGCACATCGGCCAGCGTGATGCGCCCCTTGAGGCCGCTGCCGCTCACTTCGGCCAGCGGCACGCCAAGCTCGCGCGCAAACTTGCGCACCGAAGGGCTGGCGTGCGGCAGGCCGGGGGTGCCGGGGGCTGCTTGGGCGGGCGCAGCTGCTTGCGCCTGTGCCGGGGCGCTGGCCGGGGCCGGTGTCTGCGCTGGAGCGGGCGCGCCAGACACGGCAGGCGCAGCAGTGGCCCCCGCCAAGGCCGCCCCAGCCGCTGGAGCCAGCGCGTCCTCCACCTCCAAATCCAGCAACACCGAGCCGATGTTCACCTTGTCGCCCAAGGCCACCTTGAGCGCGCGCACCACGCCGGCGTGCGAGCACGGGATCTCCATCGAGGCCTTGTCGCTCTCGACCGTGATGAGCGACTGCTCTGGCGCCACGCGGTCGCCCACTTTGACCAGCAGCTCGATCACCGCCACGTCTGTAAAGTCGCCGATGTCGGGGACTGTTATTTCAATCACTGCCATGATGGGGCCTTTCGCTCGCCTCAGGCGTACAGGGGGTTGATCTTGTCGGCGTCGATGCCGTACTTGGCGATCGCTTCGGCCACCTTGGCTGCGGGCAGCGTGCCCTCCTCGGCCAGCCCCTTGAGGGCGGCGAGCACGATGTAGTGGCGGTTGACCTCAAAGTGCTGGCGCAGCTTGCTGCGAAAATCGCTGCGGCCAAAGCCGTCGGTGCCCAGCACCTTGTAGCTGCGCCCTTTGGGGATGTAGGCCCGAATCTGCTCGGCAAAGGCTTTCATGTAGTCGGTCGCGGCCACCACCGGCCCGGTGTGGGGGGCCAGTTGCTGCGTCACAAAAGCCTGGCGCGGCGCTTCGGTCGGGTGCAGCAGGTTCCAGCGCTCGCAGTCTTGGCCCTCGCGCGCCAGCTCGTTGAAGCTCGGGCAGCTCCACACATTGGCCGCCACGCCCCAGTCTTGCTCCAGCAGGCGCTGCGCAAACAGGCTTTCGCGCAGTATAGAGCCGCTGCCCAGCAGCTGCACCCGCGGCGTGAGCTTCGGGCCTTCTTGGCACAGGTACATGCCTTTGAGGATCTGCTCCTCGGTGCCGGGGGCTAGGCCCGGCATGGGGTAGTTTTCGTTCAGCAGCGTGAGGTAGTAAAACACGTTCTCTTGGCGCTCGACCATGCGCTTGAGTCCGTGGTGCAGGATCACCGCCACCTCGTGCGCAAAGCTCGGGTCGTAGCTGATGCAGTTGGGGATGGTGCCGGCCAAAATCTGGCTGTGCCCGTCTTCGTGCTGCAAGCCCTCGCCGTTGAGCGTGGTGCGCCCGCTGGTGCCGCCGAGCAAAAAGCCGCGCGCCTGCATATCGCCCGCCGCCCAAGCCAAATCGCCGATGCGCTGAAAGCCAAACATCGAGTAGTAGATGTAGAACGGCACCATGATGCGGTTGTTGGTGCTGTACGACGTGGCCGCCGCGATCCAGCTCGCCATGCCGCCGGCTTCGTTGATGCCCTCTTGCAGGATCTGCCCGGCCTTGTCTTCGCGGTAGTACATCACCTGGTCTTTGTCCACCGGGGTGTAGAGCTGGCCTTTGGGGTTGTAGATGCCGATCTGGCGAAACAGCCCCTCCATGCCAAAGGTGCGCGCCTCATCGACCAAGATCGGCACCACGCGCGGCCCCAGCGCCGCATCGCGCAGCAGCTGCGTGAGGAAGCGCACATAGGCCTGGGTGGTGGAAATCTCGCGCCCCTCGGCGGTGGGCTCGAGCACCGCCTTGAAGGTTTCGAGCGCCGGCACGGTGAACTGCTCGCTGCTGCGCGCGCGCCGCTTGGGCAGGTAGCCGCCCAGCGCTTGGCGGCGCTCGTGCAGGTAGCGCATCTCGGGCGTGTCGTCGGCCGGCTTGTAAAACGGGATTTTCGGCAGCTCGCTGTCGGGGATGGGGATGTTGAAGCGGTCGCGGAAGGTGCGGATGTCTTCGTCGCTGAGCTTCTTGGTCTGGTGCGCGGTGTTCTTGCCCTCGCCGGCCTTGCCCATGCCGTAGCCCTTGACGGTTTTGACCAGCAGCACCGTGGGCTGGCCCTGGTGGTGCTGGGCGCGGTGGAAGGCGGCATAGACCTTGGAGGCGTCGTGGCCGCCACGGCGCAGCGCCGCCACATCGGCGTCGCTCATCTTGGCCACCAGCTCGAGCGCGCGGGGGTCGCGGCCAAAGAAGTTTTTGCGCACAAAGGCGCCGTCGTTGGCCTTGAAGGCCTGGTAGTCGCCGTCCAGCGTCTCCATCATGATCTTGCGCAGGGCGCCGTCTTTGTCGCGCGCCAGCAGCTCGTCCCACTGGCGGCCCCAGAGCAGCTTGATCACGTTCCAGCCCGAGCCGCGAAACTCGCCCTCGAGCTCTTGGATGATCTTGCCGTTGCCGCGCACCGGGCCGTCGAGGCGCTGCAGGTTGCAGTTGACGACAAAGATCAGGTTGTCCAGCCCTTCGCGCGCCGCCAGCCCGATCGCGCCCAGGCTTTCGGGCTCGTCCATCTCGCCGTCGCCACAAAAGGCCCAGACCTTGCGCCGCGCCGTGTCGGCAATGCCGCGCGCGTGCAGGTACTTGAGAAAACGCGCCTGGTAGATCGCCATCAGCGGCCCCAGCCCCATGCTCACGGTCGGGAACTGCCAAAAATCGGGCATCAGCTTGGGGTGCGGGTAGCTCGACAGGCCCTTGCCATCGACCTCTTGGCGGAAGTTGAGCAGTTGCTCCTCGCTGATGCGCCCTTCCATGAAGGCGCGGGCGTAGATGCCGGGCGCGCTGTGGCCCTGCATGTAGAGCAGATCGCCGCCGTGGCTGCCGCCGCTGTCGGTGTCGTCGGCGTGCCAGAAGTGGTTGAAACCCGCCGCCAGCATGTGCGCCATCGA